>Ga0197143_1000093_pt1 | contig 96676 bp, 94 predicted proteins | sample GBS70_MetaG_FD_148603 | JGI IMG/M metagenome (GOLD analysis project Ga0197143, IMG submission 148603) | Sediment microbial communities from Great Boiling Springs, Gerlach, Nevada, United States - GBS 70_MetaG | ecosystem: Environmental > Aquatic > Thermal springs > Hot (42-90C) > Sediment... | reverse complement strand
CTGGATTTGATAGCCAAATGATAGCCAAACGGGCGGGAATCCCGGAAGAAACGGACCCTCCAGACGGCGAGCAGACACAATATATAGTAGTGTGTGGACGATAAGGACACAATATATAGGGTGCACCCTCCGGGGAGCGGACTGAAAATCCGCGTGTCGGCGGTTCGAGTCCGCCCCCCGGCACAATATATTGTGGTTTAAAGCCCAATAGACTACAACATATAGTAGCCGGACAAGCCTTTGAAGCTTGTCCGGCCCATTTTGGGTAGCCATTTAGTAACTATTGTAGCTGGGGGCATCGGCTAGAAGGTCCGTTTGGCGGCCTTAGGAACCCACCGGCCCTTTGAGCTTTTACAACGGCCCCAACTTGTGACCAACCCGAGCCGGGCCCGGCTCAGCCGGTTCTCGGTAGCTCACCCGCCCGGGTCAACCCCCAACTGTGGAGCCGATGGCCCTGTACCCGATGAGAAGCCCGGCACGCTCAGCCCTTGCCGGCCGGGATACCCGGTCCGGTTCAGGCTAAAACCGCCGCGAAATCGAATTCGGCCGGCGGTCGGCCGCCTTCCCGGTTACCCTGGCCGCCGAAGGCGGCCGCCTGGCGGCGGCCCTTAAGGGCATTCCCGGCCGGGCGCATGGCCCTGAGCTTGAAGGGGCTTTTTCCAAGCGAGGCGATATACGCCCCAAGTTCGGCCTCGCATCTCATCCCGAACCTCACCACCAGCCAGGCCCCAGGCAGGCATGTCCGGGCCACATTGGCCCAGACCGCCGAAAGGTCGTGGGTATACCTCTCGAGGGTACGGGCGGCCAACTGGCCTTTGTAAACGTAAGCCGGATGAGCCGGACCTCCCAAAAACCAGCCCCTGAGCCGCTGGTCTGGCACGTACGTTCGCATCCCGGGGTAGGGCGGTGAGGTTACCACGTACCGATACGGCCCCCCAAGGGTTAAAAAGTCAAAGGTTCGGGCGTCGCCCGGGCCGCCGCCCCGGTCACCCGGGGCGGAACGTCCGCCAGATAACGGCCGGCCGCCCCAAGAACTTCCAGGGCGTCGACTCTGGGCGGCTTGAGGCCCCGCCGTTGCCAGTAGCGGACGGCGTAGTCGGGCTTCGGGGCAAAGGTGCGGGTCATCTGGTTAGAAAAATTAGGTGGGACCTTTCGGAGGGAGCCGTGGAGCCGGCCTAAAGCCATGAGCTTAAGTAGGTCGGCCGTATCCCCCTGGTCCCCCGAAAGCCCGTCTCGCAGGGAAAGAATATCCCGAAGGGTTTGCGGGTGATAGGCCAACTCCCAGAAGGGCCCTTCGGGGGCAGGCCCGCCGGGCCCATCCTTACTTAAGCAGGCCCCGGGCCAGCTTAAGCACCTGGTCGGGCGACCCGGCCGCCAGCACCGCCCGACTTGCGGCAACGGCCACCGGGGAGACGTCCACCCCGGCGGCCCGGAGGCCCAAAAGGCGGGCCGCATAGACGGTTGTTCCCCGACCGCAGAAGGGGTCCAGCACCCAGTCCCCGGGCCGGGCCTCTTTAAGAACCCTTAAAGGGAACTCCAGGGGAAACATGGTGTAATAGGGGCAGGCTTTAACCAGCTCCGGCATGCAACCCTTCGAAGCGGGCACGCCCTTCGGGCAAGATTACCACGTAGGTTGTCTCCTTAGTCCCCCGGGGGCTTGGCCGCCTTTCGGTCCGCCACCCTTCGCCCTCGTTCCCGAAGCACCGGATAAGGACTTCCCGAGACAGTTCGAAGGCCAGATTTCCGTTGGCCAGGTCGGCCGGCAGGTGACGCCTGATCACCCCCGTAAGCCAGCCCCAAGCAAATTCCCCTCGCCTTACAATCTGCTCCCGAAACTGCCCATCGGCTAAGAGCCCCTGGTATACCCGCTCCCGGGCATCCCCCAGGTAGTCCCCCGACGGCCGGCCGTTGACTGCTTATTCTACCAAAGAATCAACCCAACGCCCGAATGGCCCCGTCACGGCCGAACTTTCCGGTTATCCCAGGCAGGCCGACGGTCGGCGGCGACCTTGAGTATCCTTCCAAAGGGTCCGGGGCTGAAAACCGGAAAGCCCTCAGGGCCGGCCGGGGTTGTTTGGGGGCGGCGGGGAGGTTTAAAATTGCTTGAGTTTAAACCTGCGGGAGCTGGCGGACCTATGGGGCTTCATGCGGCAAAGGTCCTGGAAACGTTCAAAGCTATGGGCATAACCCACATCGTCTGGCTGCCCGACTCGGAAACGGGCTTTCTTTACGAGGCGGTGACCGCCGACGGGTCGATAAGGCTGGTGCCCGTCTGCCGAGAAGGGGAGGCCCTGGCCATCGCCGCCGGCCTCTGGGTGGGGGGCGCAAAGCCGCTGGTCTTAATCCAAAATACCGGCCTCTTTGAGTCCGGGGATTCCCTTCGGGGCCTCGGTGTCGATGTCGGCCTTCCGGTGGTCATGGTCATCGGCTACCGGGGCTGGCTGGGCGGCCAGCCCATGACGGATTCGGCCGGGGTTTACACCGAGCCCATCCTCAAGGCCTGGGGCATTAACTACTACCTGGTCGAAACCGACCAGGACCTGCCCAAAATGTTGGCCGCCCAGGAAGAAGCCTTAAAAACCTCAAGGCCCGTGGCGGTCTTGGTCGGTCAGGAGTACGAGAAATGATGGACCCCCTGGAAGCCCTGAGACTTTTGAGCGGGCATCGGACCGACCAGGTGGTGGTCCCCACCATGGTGGCCCTCCGGGTCTGGTCGCTGGTTTCCAGAAGGCCCGAACTGGACCTGCCGCTGGTCGGGTGCATGGGCAAGGCCTCCTCCCTGGGGCTGGGGGTGGCCCTCGCCCGGCCCGACCGGCAGGTCTGGGTGCTCGACGGCGACGGCAGCCTCCTGATGAACCTGGGCTCCCTGGTCACCATCGGCAACCTCTCGCCCCCAAACCTCATCCATTTTGTTTACAATAACGGCGTCTACGAGACTACCGGCGGCCAGCCGGTCCCCGGGGCCGGGCGGGCCGATTTCGTCGGCCTGGCCCGGGCGGCCGGGTACTTAAATGCCTTCAGGTTCGACGACCTCGAAACTTTGGGCCAGCGTCTGCCCGAAGTAATCAGGTTGCCCGGCCCCACCCTGGTCGACCTGCAGGTGGGCCGGGCGACCGCCCTTGGCCCCCTGCCCCCCGCCCGCCGGACGGCCGAGGCCCTGCGGACGGTTAAGGCGGCCCTCGGCCCCTGAAGCCGTTCGTGCTTTTTTTCACTTGCGCCCGCCCCAGGGCTGTGCTATAGTCAGGGGGAAGACCTCGGGCCAAGCCCGACGGGAGGCGAAATGCTCGAGCAGTTCGGCTACATCGGCCTCTTTCTCGTTATCGCCATCATATTTCCCGCCGGCGGGGTCATAACCGCCTGGCTGGTGGCCCCCCGCAAGCCCGACCCCAACAAAGAGGCCATCTACGAGTGCGGGATGGAGACCATCGGGGACGCCTGGGTCCAGTTCAACGTCCGCTATTACCTTTATGCGCTGATCTTCCTCATCTTTGACATTGAGGCCATCTTTCTCTACCCCTGGGCCGCCCAGTTCAGGCAGCTGGCCCTCTTCGGCTTTATAGAGGTCTTTATTTTCATCGCCATTCTCCTCGTCGGGTATGCTTACGCCTGGCGCAAGCGGGCCCTGGAGTGGAGGTGAGCCGGTGGCGGAGCCCAGGCCCATCGAGTTCCTACCGCCGGGAAAGTACATCAACCGGCTGCGAACCCTTGACACCCAGACCCTCCACGACGCCACCCGCATTCCCCACGCCGATGATATAAGCTTTCTGGAGCAGGACCTGCGCCGGAACATCCTGCTCACCACCGTCGACGAAATTGTCAACTGGGCCCGGAAATCCTCCATCTGGCCCCTTACCTTCGGCCTGGCCTGCTGCGCCATCGAGTTCATCGCCACCGGAACCCCCCGTTACGACCTGGCCCGGTTCGGGGCGGAGCTTGCCCGCCCCTCCCCCCGCCAGGCCGACCTGATGATCGTGGCCGGGACCGTCTGCTGGAAGATGGCCACGGCCATCCGCCGCCTTTACGACCAGATGGCCGAGCCCAAGTGGGTGATTTCGATGGGCTCCTGTTCCAACCACGGCGGCCCATTCCGGGGGGCCTACAGCGTGGTGGAGGGGGTGAACCTGATCGTGCCGGTGGACGTCTACGTGCCGGGCTGCCCGCCCCGGCCCGACGCCCTCCTCTACGGCCTGGTCCAGCTCCAGAAGAAGATCGCCGCCCAGAGCCTGGCCCGCAAAGAGCCCGAACGGGCGGCCGTGGCCATGCGGACGGCCGAGGAGCTGGCCGAACTGGCCCGCAAACAGGCCGCCTATTTCGCCAATAAGATCGGCATCCCCCTCGAGCCCAAGCCTGGGTCATGACCCGGATTGTTCCCCTGGACACCGCCCGGGTTGTCCGCGAGCTGGAAGCCGCCGTTCCGGGGGCGGTGGTCGAATACACCCCGGACTATATCCGGGTAAAGCTTGAGCGGCTGGTCGAGGTGGCCGGCTTTCTCAAGACGACCCCGGGCCTGGAGTTTAACTACCTGGTCTCGGTAACGGCCGTCGACTACTACCCGTATTACTTTGAGCTGGTATATCATCTCGTCTCGATGCCCCACCACCACAGCCTGGTGCTCAAGACCCGAACCCCCGACCGGGAGCGGGTCGTGGTGCCGTCGCTGGTGGGGGTGTGGCGGAGCGCCGAGCTTCAGGAGCTGGAGGTCTACGACCTGATGGGCATCGTCTTTGCCGGCCACCCGGAGCTTCGGCGCATCTTCCTCTGGGACGAGTTCCGGGGCTACCCCCTGAGAAAAGACTATGTGGAGGAGCTTATCCCCCTGCCCCTGCCGGCCGAGCCGGCGGCGCCGCTGGAGTGAGGTGGGCCGATGACCCTGGAAACCCAGCCGGTTGTAATTAACTTCGGGCCGCAACACCCCAGCACCCACGGGGTGTTCCGGCTGGTCCTTACGGTGGACGGGGAAGTGGTCATCGACGCCAAGATGGTGCTGGGCTACCTGCATCGGGGCGTCGAAAAGCTGGCCGAGGAAAAGACCCACATTCAGAACATCACCTTCACCGACCGCCTGGATTACCTCTCGGCCATGTCCAATAACTTTGCCTACGTCCAGGCGGTGGAAAAGCTGGCCGGCATCGCCGTTCCCGAGCGGGCCGAATACATCCGGGTGATTATGGCCGAGCTCCAGCGGATCGCCTCCCACCTGATGGCCATGGGGACCTTCTACCAGGACGTGGGCGGTTGGGGAAGCCCCCTCATGTACATGTTCCGGGACCGGGAGAAGATCCTCGACCTGTTTGAGATGGCCTGCGGCCAGCGGCTCACCTGCAACTACATGCGGCCCGGCGGGGTCTCCATGGACCTCCCCCCCGAGTTTATCCCCGAGCTTAAAAAATTCATCCCGGCTATGCGGGCTTATTTGGACGAATACGAGGAGCTCATCGCCGAAAACGAAATTTTCAAGGTCCGGACCCGGGGGGTGGGGATTTTGCCCAAGGAGCTGGCCATCGACGCCGGGGCGTCGGGGCCGGTCCTGCGGGCCAGCGGCGTCCGCTGGGACCTGCGCAAGGACGATACTTACAGCATCTACGACCGGTTCGACTTTGACGTCCCGGTGGGGACGGTGGGCGACTGCTACGACCGCTTTATGGTCCGGCTGGAAGAGTGCCGCCAGAGCCTGCGCATTCTGGAGCAGGCGGTGCGGGATATCCCCGGCGGCCCCTGGATTAACCCGGGGGTTCGGGGGAACATCTGGGCCCCGCCGGGCGAAGCCTACGCCCACGTGGAGGGGCCCAAGGGGGAGCTGGGCTTCTACCTGGTAAGCGACGGGGGCGTGGGCCCTTATCGGTTTAAGATCCGGTCGCCTTCGTATATAAACCTGACCGCCCTTAAGGAGATGACCCTGGGCTGGAAGGTGGCCGACGCCATCATCATCCTGGGCAGTATCGACATCGTCATGGGCGAGGTCGACCGGTGACCCTGCTGGACTACCTCTACGACCTGTCCAACCTGGTCCAGGCCTTTGCCGCCTGGCTGAGCGCTTTTCTTCCCGGCTGGGCCGTTTACTGGATTGTGGGCCTCCTCGCGGTAGTCACCACCCTCCTCTTTGCGGTTAACAACACCCTGGCCATGAACTACATCGAGCGGAAGGTGATCGCCCACTTCCAGGTCCGCTTCGGGCCCAACCGGGCCGGCCCCTACGGCCTGCTTCAGCCCCTGGCCGACGCCATAAAGATTTTGATTAAAGAGCCCATCATCCCGGCCGCCGCCGACAAGCCCGTTTTCGTCCTGGCCCCGATCCTGGGGTTCGTTCCGGCCATTATGCCCTGGGCCGTGATCCCCTTTACGCCCCGGATGATGGTGGCCGACTTGAACGTCGGGGTGGTTTACGTCTTCGCCATGGGCTCCCTGGCCACCATCCCCATCTTCATGTCCGGCTGGTCCTCCCGAAACAAGTTCGCCCTGCTGGGGGCGATGCGGGCGGTGGCCCAGATGGTCAGCTACGAAGTCCCCCTGGTGCTTTCCATTGTGGGGGTGGTGATGGCGGCCGGCACCCTCTCCCTCCGGGGGATCGTGGAGGCCCAGACGATTCCGTATATCATCCCCCAGTTTTTGGGGTTTTTGGTCTTTTTTGTCGCCGGCCTGGGGGAGCTTAACCGCTCGCCCCTCGATATCCTGGAGGCGGAGTCGGAGATCGTGGCCGGCTACCACACCGAATACTCCGGCTTTATGTTTATCCTCTATTACATCGCCGAGTACACCCACCTCTGGGCCTACAGCGCTTTTATCACCACCTTTTTCCTGGCCGGCTGGCGGGGACCCCTCCTTCCGCCCTACGTCTGGTTCGTCCTGAAGATGGTCTTCGTAGCCTTCCTGCTTATCTGGCTGCGGGCCACCATGCCCCGCCTGCGGATCGACCAGCTCCTGGGCCTGGCCTGGAAGTTCCTTCTGCCGGTGGCCCTTATTAACGTCTTTGTGACCGCGGTGGGCGTCTTTATCCTCGGGTAAGGTGGCAGGGCGATGCCGGTTCCGACGGTAAGATACGGCCTCAAATACGGCCTGGGGATGTTGAAGGGGATGGCGGTGACCTTCCGTCACCTCTTCCGGCGGCCGGTCACCGTAAACTACCCGGAAGAGAAGTTTAATTACCCTTCCCGGATTCGGGCCGCAAGCTTTGTCTGGGTCGAAGAAAACTGCACCGGCTGCTCCCTGTGCGCCAAGGCCTGTCCCGTCGGGGTGATCAACATCGAAACCCTGCCCCACCCGTCCGACCCCACCCGGCGGTACGTGGCCCGCTACGAGATGCAGACCTCTTTCTGCCTTTACTGCGGCCTCTGCGTGGAGGCCTGCCCCTTTGGGGCCCTCTTCCACGGCCGGGAAACGGAGCTTGCCACTTACGACCGGTCGACCCTGCTCTACACCAAGGAGCGGCTTAAAAAACTGCCCTGGCCGCCGAGCACCTACGGCCAGGTGGAGCTGCCGCCCGTGCCCGGCAAACAGCGGGTGCCCCTCCTGCCCACCGGGGACGTCCCCCAGGAGCCCCGGGTACCCCTCCCCCTGGAGGCCGAAGAATGAACACCGCCGAGCCGGCCGTGGTCGCCGCCTTCTACCTTTTCAGCGCCGTAACCCTGGCTGGGGCGGCCGGGGTCGTCTTCGGCCGCAACATGTTCCACGCCGCCCTCTTCCTGGTGGCCTCCTTCTTCGGCCTGGCCGGAATCTATGTCCTTTTGCAGGCCGACTTTCTGGCCGCCGTCCAGGTGCTTATCTACGCCGGGGCGGTCGCCATCCTGGTCGTCTTTGCCATCATGCTTACCCGCCAGGTGGAGCGGGGCAACGAGTGGAACCAGCTCCGGGTCCCCGGCCTGTTACTGGGGCTTTTGCTGCTGATGGGCCTGCTGGTCGTCTTTTCCCAGACCCAGTGGGCGGCCGGCACCGGTCCGTATCCGGCCGACACCGTTGCGGTGCTGGCCCGCCAGCTCTTCGGCCCCTGGGTCCTGCCCTTCGAGGTTGCGTCGGTGCTCCTGCTGGCGGCCCTGGTGGGGGCCATCATCATCGCCCGGGAGGAATAGGCCTTGGCCGTTACCCTGACCCATTACCTGGTGCTCAGCGCCACCCTTTTTACCCTCGGCCTTTACGGGGCCCTGAGCAAGCGCAACGCCGTCACCATCTTGATGTGTCTGGAGCTGATGTTTAACGCCGTAAACATCGCCTTTGTAGCCCTGACCCGGACGGCGGCCCCCCAGCTGCTTACGGGTCAGGTTTTTGCCCTCTTCGTCATAACCGTGGCCGCGGCCGAGGTGGCCGTGGGCCTGGCCATCGTCCTGGCCATTTACCGCCAGCGGCGGACCATCGATGCCACCGAAATCGACCTGCTCAAGTGGTGACGGGCCATGTCGTGGGTATACTGGAAAACCGTCCCTAACCTGGTGGTCGCCGAGATGTGGCGGGGGGTCATCGAGCGGGGGGGGTGTCCGGTAAAGATTCTGGTGGACCCGAACCGGTTCGAGGAGGGGATGCTGGCCCCCCACCGGCTCTTCGTCCCCCGGGGCAAGGAGTTCATCGCCGAGGAGTCGCTGCGGGCCTGGTCGGGGGAGGCCGTCTACGGCCCGGCCCTGGCCGCCGGGACCCACGAGCGGGGCCTCATCGCCGCCTTGGAGCGGCTGGTGGCCCTGCGGGAGGCCAAGCGGCGGGGTGAGCTTCCGCCGGCGGCCCCCGGCGCCCTTCCCCCGGGATCCCAGGGCGGGAGGCAGGGCTGATGGCTCCGGACCTGGCCTGGCTCTTTATTCTGCTGCCCCTGCTTTCGTTTCTGCTCTGCGTCTTCGTCACCCGGCCCTACCCCCGGCTTTCGGGCTACGTAACCATTGCCGCCGTGGGGGCCACCTTCCTGCTGGCCCTCCTCGCCTTCTGGGCGGTGGGCAACCTACCCCCCGACCGCTCCATCGAGTCGTCCGTCCAGTGGGTGGTTATCGGCGGCTCGGTCCTTAAGGTCGGCCTGGTCATCGACTCCCTCACCGCCGTAATGCTCCTCATCGTCAGCCTGGTTTCGTTCCTGATCCAGATTTACTCGCAGGGCTACATGGCCGGCGACCCCGGCTACTCCCGCTACTACGCCTTTATGTCTTTGTTTACGGCCAGCATGCTCGGCCTGGTGCTGGCCAGCAACCTGCTTTTGGTGTTCATCTTCTGGGAGCTGGTGGGGCTTTGCTCTTATCTGCTCATCGGCTTCTGGTACCAGCGGCCGGCGGCGGCCGCCGCGGCCAAGAAGGCCTTTTTGGTGACCCGGCTGGGGGACCTGGGTTTTCTGGCCGCCCTCCTGGTGGCCTTCAACGCCACCGGCAACCTGGACATCCGCCACCTCATCGGGCTGGCCGAGGCCAAGCAACTTGCCGGCGCAACCCTGACGGCGGTGGCCCTGGGAATCTTCTCCGGGGCGGTGGGCAAATCGGCCCAGTTCCCCCTCCACGTCTGGTTGCCCGACGCGATGGAGGGTCCGACGCCGGTGAGCGCCCTCATCCACGCCGCCACGATGGTGGCTGCCGGCGTCTACCTGGTGGGCCGGACCCTCCCCCTCTTTCTGGCGGCCCCGGACGTGTTACTGCTGGTGGCCGTCATCGGCGGGGTGACCGCCTTCCTGGCGGCCACCATGGGCCTGGTTATGACGGATATCAAGCGGGTTCTCGCTTACTCGACCATCTCCCAGCTGGGCTACATGATGATGGGCCTCGGGGTTGGAGGATTGGTGGCGGGCATCTTTCACCTGTTTAACCATGCTTTCTTTAAGGCCCTCCTCTTCCTGGCGGCCGGAAGCATCATCCACAGCCTGGGGACCCAGGACCTGCGGGAGATGGGCGGCCTGCGCCGGTTCATGCCGGTGACCTTCTTGACCATGCTGGCCGGGTCCTTGAGCCTGGCCGGCCTGCCCCCCTTCTCCGGCTTCTGGAGCAAAGACGAGATCCTCCTGGATGCCCTCCGGTTCGGCGGGGTCGGCCAACTGCTCTACGTCCTGGGCCTGGTTACGGCCTTCCTCACGGCCTTTTACACCTTCCGGATGTTCTTCCTGGCCTTCGGGGGCGAGTACCGGGGCGGAGTCCACGCCCCGGCCGGCCACGGCCACCACGGGCCGCCCCACGAGTCCCCGCCGGTGATGACCGTTCCCCTGGTTTTGCTGGCGGTCCCTTCGGTTCTTTCGGGCTTCTTGGCCTTCGGGGGAGTTTTCGGCCCCTTCGGGGAGTTTTTGATATCCCGCCTTCCCTGGCATCCCCACTACGAGCCCGGCCTCGACCCGACCACCATGGTGCTCTCGGCCCTGGTCTCCCTGCTGGGAATCTTCGGGGCGTATGCCTTCTACGGGGCCCGCTGGGTCTCCCCCGAAGTTTTTACTTCGGCCTTCCGGCCGGTCCATACCCTCTTGGTCAACCGCTACTACATGGACCACCTTTATAACTGGGTTGCCCGCCGGATTGTGTTGGGCCTGGCGGCCGCCCTCGACTGGGTCGACCGCTACGGGGTGGACGGGGTGGTGAACGCGGCGGCCGAGCTGGCGGTGATGACGGCCGGCAGCCTGCGGCTGCTCCAGCGGGGTTGGGTCCAGTTTTACGCCCTGATGGTCACCCTGGGAATTATCATCCTGGCGGCCGTCTTCGGCTTCTTCGGGGACTTTGTAACCTTGCTGCGAGGTTGACAGGAGATGCTCACGGCCATAATTTTGCTGCCGGTGGTCGGGGCCCTGCTTCTGGCGGTGTTGCCCCCCGACCGCCGGCTTATCCGGGCGGTCTCGGTCGTTTTCACCCTCCTTCCCCTGCTCCTGGGGCTTTACCTTCTGGCCAATTTTAACCCGGCCCAGGCGGGCCCCCAGTTCGTCGAGCGGGTGCCCTGGGTCCGAATTTTAGGCTTTAACGTAGATTACTACCTGGGGGTCGACGGCCTGAGCCTGCCCCTCCTGCTCCTCAACCTGCTTCTGGGCTTCCTGGCCGTCCTGGTCTCCTGGAACATCAGCCACCGGGACCGGGAATACTTTATCCTGCTCCTTATCCTGGTGGCCTCGGTCTCGGGCGTCTTTTCGGCCCTGGATTATTTTCTGTTTTTCCTTTTCTGGGAGATTGAGGTTATCCCCATGTACTTGCTGATCGGGGTCTGGGGAACGGGCCGCCGGGAGTACTCGGCCGTAAAATACCTGGTCTACACCCTGGTGGGCAGCGCGGTGATGCTGTTCGGCATCCTCTGGCTCTATTTTACCGCCGGCCTCGGGACCTTTGATATGCTGGAGCTGGGCCGCCTCCACCTGGCCCGGGAGTTCCAGGCCCTGGTCTTTTTGGCCCTTATCTTTGGGTTTGCCGTCAAGCTTCCCGTCTTTCCCTTTCACACCTGGCTGCCCGACGCCCACACCGACGCCCCCACGGCCGTGAGCGTCCTGCTGGCGGGCATCTTGCTGAAAATGGGCGGCTACGGCATGGTCCGGGGCGTCGTTAACATCGCCCCGGAGGCCGCCCGGATGTACGCCCCCCTGCTGGTGGCCCTGGCCGTCGTCAACGTGGTGTACGGGGCGCTGGTCTGCCTCAACCAGACGGATTTAAAGCGGCTGGTGGCCTTCAGCAGTATAAGCCACATGGGCTATGTCCTTATGGGCATCGCCGCCGGCACCCAGGTCGCCCTGACCGGGGCGATGCTCCAGATGGTGAGCCACGGCCTGATCACCGGCATGCTCTTTTCCCTGGTGGGCCTGGTCTACGAGAAGGCCCACACCCGGCAGATCCCCGAGCTGGGCGGGCTGGCCGCCCGGATGCCGATCATCGGCTGGCTCTTCGTCTTCGCCGGCCTGGCCGCCCTGGGACTGCCCGGCCTGAGCGGCTTCATCGCCGAGTTCCTGGTCTTTCTGGGCACCTTTCCCGTCTGGCCGTTACCCGCCCTTTTGGGGGTCGTCACGGTGGTCATTACGGCCGGGTACATCCTCTGGGCGGTGGAGCGGGTCTTTTTCGGGCCGGTTAAGCGGGTCGCCCTGGAGCAGGTGGGGGACGCCGCCGTCATCGAGTGGCTGCCCCTGGCCGTCTTTGCGGCTATGATCGCCCTTATCGGCGTCTACCCGCGCTGGGTGACGGATATAATCAACGTCACGTTGCCCCAGCTGGTGGCCCGGCTGGGAGGCTAGAAGCCGACACGGAGGACGGGTTTAAACCATGGATTTTACGCCGATCCTGCCGGAGATAAGCCTGGTGGGGCTGGCCATCTTGGTCATCATCCTGGATTTCTTTATCCGCCGCAAGGAGACCTTGCTTCTGGTGGCCGTCGGCGGCCTGACCGTCCCGGCCCTGCTTGCGGCCACCCTCATCGGCCGGGGCGGCAGCTATCTTTTCGACACGGTGGTGCTCGACCCTTACGCCGTGTTTTTTAAGTTCGTGTTTCTCCTGGCGGCCGCCCTGGTCCTGCTGGCCTCGGCCGACTATGTGGAGCGGTTTCGGCTTTACGACGGCGAATATTATGCCCTCATTCTGCTTTCGGCCAGCGGGATGATGCTGATGGCCTCGACCCGGGAGCTGATTTCGATTTACCTGGCCCTGGAGCTGGCCACCATTCCCCTGGCCGTCCTGGCCGGCCTCCAGAAGGACGCCCGGTCGGCCGAAGCGGCCCTCAAATACCTGCTTCTGGCCGGCCTCAGCTCGGCCTTTCTCCTGTACGGGATGGCCATCCTCTTCGGGCTGACGGGAACCACCGACCTGGTAGGCATCGGCCGGGGTCTGCCCGAGGCCGCCGGCCTGAACCGGGGGGCCCTGGCCATGGCCCTGGTCCTGCTGGTGGCAGGCCTCGGCTTTAAGATCTCGGCCGTCCCCTTCCAGTTCTGGGCCCCCGACGTCTACGAAGGGGCCCCCACCCCGGTGACGGCCTACCTTTCGGTGGCCAGCAAGATGGCGGGGTTTGCCCTGGTGCTCAGGTTCTTTTCAACGGCCTTTGCCGGGGCCGCCCTGGACTGGCCCCTTATCTTCGCCGTTTTGAGCGCTTTTACCATGACCCTGGGCAACATCGTGGCCTTCGTCCAGACCAACATCAAGCGGCTCCTGGCCTACTCGTCCATCGCCGCCGCCGGCTATATCATGGTCGGCCTGGCCAGCGGGGGCGACCTGGGGGCCTCGGGCCTCATCTTCTTTTTGCTCAGCTACGCCTTTACCAACCTGGGGGCTTTTATTGCCGTGACGGCCATCTCCCAGCAGGTGGGTAGCGACGAGGTCGCCGATTACGCCGGCCTCGCCCGCCGGGCGCCCCTGCTGGCCTTTGCCCTCACCTTCTGCCTGGTGTCCCTGCTGGGCATCCCCCCCACCGCCGGCTTCGTGGCCAAGTTTTACCTCTTTGCCGGGGCCGTCCAGCAGGGCCTGCTCTGGCTGGCCATCATTGGGGTTATAAACAGCGCCATATCGGCGTATTACTATATTAAGGTGGTCCGGGCGATGTACCTGCTGGAGCCGAAGGTTACGGCCCCGGTGAAGGTGTCGGCCCCGGTGGCCCTGGCCCTGGCCGTCTCGGTGGCCGGGGTCCTGCTGGTCTTTATCTTTGCCTGGCCGATCATCGGGGTAACCGAGGCCGCCTCCCGCAGCCTCTTCGTCCGCTAAGGGCCGGCCTGGGCTCCCCGCTCCCCGGTCGAAACCCCCCGTTGGGGCCGCTGCCGCCAGCGCCAGTAGAAGAGGCCGAGGGCGAAGGGCAAAACTACCAGGGAGGTCACCTGGGCCTGCTTGAGGCCCATCCAGACGGCCACGTTGTCCCGGCCGAAGAAAAGGACAAATTGGCCCAGGGCGTAGAGGCTAAGATAGAGGGCGCAGACCAGGCCGTCGGGGCGGAGGCGGAAGCGGAGGTTCCAGAGGACGAAGAAGAGGGCCAGGTTAAAGAGCAGTTCGTAGGCGGCCGCCGGCTCGTAGGCGGTGGTGGGGGAGGCCACGAAGGGGGAGCGGGGGTAGACCACCCCCCAGGGGTTGGCGGTGGGGTAGCCGACGACGTCGCCGTTTATCAGGTTGCCGACCCGGCCAAAGGCCTGGCCGACGGTGGCGAAGAGGGCGGCCGCATCCAGCAGGGGCCAGAGGGGCACCTTGTAAACCCGGCAGGTTATAACGATGGCGGCCAGGCCCCCAAAGATCGCCCCGTAAAAGGCCATGCCCCCCTCCCAGGTGGCCAGGATGCGCCAGGGCTGGGCCAGGTAGGGTCCCAGGTCCTGCTGGAGGACAAAGTAGAGTCGGCCGCCCAGAAAGGCGGCCACCGCCGCCGGCCAGAAGACCTTCCAGACATCCTCCTCCTTGAGGCCCTTCTGGAGGGCGTAGGGGAGGGCGACGTAGAGGCCGACGAGGATGCCGACGGCGTACATCAGGCCGTACCAGCGCACCGCCAGCGGCCCGATTTCGAGTATAACTGGATCGATACCGATAGTTACCATGCCACCTTTGAGTTTACAGCCGCAAAAACCGCCCCATCCAGCCCGGGTGGCCGTCGTCTCGACGGTGGGGCCCCTTCCCCGCCGGCTTCGAAACCTCATCCGGCAGGCCGTCCTTACCACCCTGGCCGCCGAGGGGGTGGCCGAGCCGGTCCGGGTTGAGGTGGCCCTCACCGACGACGGGACGATGCGAAGCCTTAAGGCCCGCTACCTGGGCATCGACGAGCCCACCGACGTCCTTTCCTTCCCGGCCGGAGACTGGCCCGGGGCCGCCCGCCGCCCCTACCGGGACCTGGGCCAGGTGGTCATCGCCAGGTCCTTCGCCGAGCGGCAGGCCCGGGCCCAGGGCCACCCCTTTGAAAGGGAGCTGGTCTTCCTGGTGGTCCACGGGGTCCTGCACCTGCTGGGCTACCGGGACGAGGACCCGGCCGGCCTGGAGGAGATGCGCCGCCGGGGGACGGCCATCACCGAGCAGGTATTGGGCCGGAGTGCCCCGCCGGCCCCGGGGGTTGGGGAGGACGGGCCGTGAGGGCTTACGCCGTCCTGGCCGTTTTCTGCCTGCTGGCCCTGGGGGCATACTACGTCCTTACCCAGGTGGTCTCGGCCGGGGAGCTGGCGGCCTTCATCGCCGTGGTCCTCTTGCTGGAAATCGGCCTCATCGCCTTCAGTCTGGCCGGCGAAAAGTAGCCGGTGTATAATCTGCCGGGCGGTGCTGAACGAGCTGGTCCGGTCGGCCTACAGCTTTTTTGCCGTACTGGGCCTGCCGGCCGACGACCCCAACCTGGTCATCTGGGCCGGACTACTTCTCGCCGTTCCCTTGTTCGTCCTGGTAATCTTCGTCGTCCTCGACTTCGTCCACCGGCTGGCCTCCCGCCGCTACTACCTGCGCTGTCTTGAATGCCCCTACGCCGGCTACACCCACCAGCTACTCAGCCGGTGCCCCCGGTGCGGGGGAGCCGTAAGCTACCCCCGTTCCGGGCGGATTCTCCCCGACCAGAAGCCGGGGCTGGGGGAGGAACCCTCCGAGGATAGGTTTTACGGTGGAAGGTAGCCCCGGGGTTCCCGACCTGGCCGCCCTGAACCAGGGGCTCATTAACTGCCGCCTCTGCCCCCGCCTGGTGGCCTACCGGGAGGAGGTGGGGCGGGTCAAAAAGCGGGCCTTTCGGGACTGGGGTTACTGGGCCCGTCCGGTGCCGGGGTTCGGCGACCCCACGGCCCGACTGCTGGTGGTGGGGCTGGCCCCGGCCGCCCACGGGGCCAACCGAACCGGCCGGATGTTCACCGGGGACTCGTCGGGAAACTGGCTTATCCGGTCGATGTATAAATTCGGGTTTGCCAGCCGGCCGGTGAGCCTGCGGCGGGAGGACGGCCTCGAGCTTAAGGACGCCTACCTTACGGCGGTGGTCCGCTGTGCCCCGCCCGGCAACCGCCCCACCCCGGCCGAAATCGCCGCCTGCCGCCGGTACCTGGTGGCCGAACTGGGGCTACTAACCCGGGTGCAGGTGGTGGTCGCCCTGGGCCGGGTCGCCTTTGCGGGGTTCCTTGCCGCCCATTACTGGCCTGACCGGCCGCCCCGGGGCCTGGAATTTGCCCACGGGGCCTGCTACGACCTGGGCCGGGTAACCCTCATCGCCTCCTACCACCCGAGCCGCCAAAATACCCAGACCGGCCGCCTCACGGAAGAGATGCTGGACCGGGTCTTTGCCCTGGCCCGGTCGGTGCTGGACGGCGCCTAGGGCAAGACCTCCCGGAGCCGGCCGGTCTTTACGTCGTAAATAGACCCCCGGACATTATCCTTGTAGGGGATAAAGGGGCTGGCCTTGACCCGCCGGATGGACTGGCGGACGTCCTCCTCCAGGTTTTCGAAGGCTTCAAAGGCAAAGGGCGGCCTGATCCCGGTCTCCCGTTCGACCTGGGCCTTGAGGTCGTCGTCCTTAAAGGTGAGCATGCCGCAGTCGGTGTGGTGGCTGAGCATAATCTCCCGGGTTCCGAGGAGCCGCTGGGATATTACCAGGGAACGGATGACGTCGTCAGTAACGACCCCGCCGGCGTTCCGGATGACGTGGGCATCCCCCTCTTCAAGGCCCAGAGCCCGGGCCGGGTCGAGCCGGGCATCCATGCAGGTGACGATGGCCACGCCCTTTTTCGGGGGTGTGGGGAGGTCGCCTTTGGTGAAAGCGGCGGCGTAGCGCTCGTTATTGGCCAGCAGCTCATCGATGGCACCCATGACCGCCGCCTGTCAGCACATTCGGGCCGATTATACCGGCCGAATAGTTTGTTTGTCAATTAACTTTATTAATTGTTGGCATTAGGGCGCGACAGCCGGCCTTTTATCGGGGCGCCCGGCCGGGCGCCCCGATAAGACCAGCCATCGCCTGCCAGCAAATGGGGAGTAACTGGAAAGCCCCGGCTGGGCCTTACGTTACTGGCGGTCATTGCACCTCGGTCATGCGCACTACAGTGGGGCTTAGCGAGCGGCATCGGGCCTTGTTGCATGCCGTTGCCGCCAGCCGCGGCTGGCGGGGTTTTTCCCGGGTGACTCAGGAGGCTCGGGAATCGGGTAAGATCAACCCTGTGGGCCTATGGAGATGCCCCAATTTTTAAGCCAGCTCAACTGGGTCGACTGGGTGGTCCTGGCCGTCATCGGGGCCGCCGTCCTCTCCGGCCTTGCCCGCGGTTTTATCGCCGGGGTCCTCGATATCTTCGGCGTCCTGGTCTCCTTCGGGGCCGCCATCGCCGGGTACCGCTGGGCCGCCCAGCTTATTCTCCGCTCCGTGCCCGAAATCCCCCAGCCGCTGGCCTTCGTCGGGGGCTTTCTGGGGCTGGTCGTCGCCGGCCTGCTCTTATACGGCCTATTCGTTCAGCTTCTTTTTCTGGCCGCCGGACCGTTAAGGCCCGTTTTTAAGCCCCTTTCGCCCATTAATACCTTGCTGGGGGCGGTGCCCGGCCTCATTAAGGGGCTCTTTTACGCTACCCTCCTCGTCCTGCCCTTCGCCACCCTTCCCCTGATTCCCAGCCTTTCGGCCGACATCGAGCGGTCCGAAATTGCCCGCCGGCTGGTGGCCGCCGCCGTAAACGCCGCCCCGACCGTGGAAAGGCTGCTGGGCCGGGAGCTTAACGAGGGTCTGAGCTTCCTGGCCCCGCCCCAGACCCGGGAGGGGATGCGGCTCAATTTTACCGCCCTGGGCCGGCTCACCGTGGACCCGGGGGCCGAAGCGGAGATGCTTAACCTGATAAACCAGGAGCGGGCCCGGGCCGGCCTGGTCCCCCTGGTTATGGACGAGACCATGCGGGAGGTTGCCCGGCAGCACAGCCGGGAGATGTTCGAGCTGGGCTATTTCGGCCACGAGTCGCCCGTTACCGGGTCCCCGGCCGACCGCCTTTTAAGGGCCGGGGTCCGGTTCGGGGTGGCCGGGGAGAACCTGGCTTATGCCCCCAACGTCCGGCTGGCCCACGAGGGGTTGATGGCGTCCCCGGGCCACCGGGCCAATATCTTAAACCCGCAGTTTCGGCGGGTCGGGATCGGGGCGGTGCGCAGTGAGCTCAGGGGCATTATGTTCACCCAGGAGTTTGCCGACTGAGGCCCGCCCCTGGCCCCCAAGGTTTATAATCACCGCGAACCCTGGAAGGAGGCTGAGCCGTGAACCCGACGGAACTTTGCTACACCCCGGCGGTGGAGCTGGCCGCCCGGATCCGCCGCAAGGAGCTTTCCCCCGTCGAGGTGTTCGACGCCTTCGCCGCCCGCATCGAGGCGTTAAACCCGAAGCTTAACGCCTTCTGCACCCTGGTCCTCGACCGGGCCCGGGAAGAGGCCCGCCAGGCCGAGGCGGCCGTGATGCGGGGCGAGCCCCTCGGGCCCATCCACGGCCTGCCGGTGGGCATCAAGGACCTGGTCCCCACCGCCAGCATCCGCACCACCTTCGGGTCCAAGCTCTACGCCGAAAACGTCCCCCAGGTGGACGGGGAGGTCGTCCGCCGCATCCGGGCCGCCGGGGGCATCGTCGTCGGCAAGACCACCACCCCCGAGTTCGGCCACAAGGGGGTGACCGACAGCCCCCTCTTCGGCATCACCCGCAACCCCTGGAACCTGGACCGGACCCCGGGCGGCTCCAGCGGCGGGTCGGCCGCGGCCGTGGCCGCCGGGATGGTTCCCCTGGCCCAGGGAAGCGACGGCGGGGGCTCCATCCGGATTCCGGCGTCCTTCTGCGGCATCTTCGGCCACAAGCCCAGCTACGGCCTGGTCTCCCGGGCCCCCACCCTGGACTACTTTACGACCCTCTCCCACCTGGGGCCGATGACCCGGACGGTGGCCGATGGGGTCCTCTTTCTTAAGGCCATGGCCGGCTACGACTATAAAGACCCCTACTCGCTGCCCTTCCCGGCGGAACAGCTGGACGGCGTCCTGGCCGGGGCCGAAAGCCTTAAGGGGGTCAAAATCGCCTGGAGCCCCGATTTAGGCTACGCCCCGGTGGAGCCGGAGGTCTTAGACCTGACCCGCTCGGCCGTAGCGGCCTTTGAGGAGCTCGGGGCCGTCGTCGAGGAGGCGAACCCAGGCTTTGAAAACCCCCTGCCCGCCTTCGAGGTCCTTTTCGGGACCCTTCTGGCCGTTCAGGTGGTGGATTATCTGCCCGACCGCCAGGCAGACATCGACCCGACCCTTTTAAAGATCGTGGAGCGGGCCCTGGGTTTTACCGCCGTGGACTACGGCAAGGCCCAGATTCGCCGGAGCCGGCTTTACGAAAAGTGCGTCGCCTTTTTTGAAAAATACGACCTGCTCCTTACCCCAACGATGCCCATGCCCGCCTTCGAAGTGGGGGTTTACCCCCCGAAGCTGGTGGGCGGGGTCGAACTGGACGAGTCCCTGGGCTGGACGCCCTTTACGTTTCCCTTCAATCTGACCAACCAGCCGGCGGCCAGCGTTCCGGCCGGCTGGACCCGGGACGGGCTGCCGGTGGGCCTTCAGATTGTGGGCGGGCCCCGCCAGGACCTGCTGGTTCTGCGGGCGGCCGCCGCCTTCGAGCGGGCCCGCCCGTGGGCCCACCGCCGGCCGCCGGTGGATTAGGGGCTTTCGGCCCGGGCCCGGAGCTTCTGCCAGACGGGGGCCGTTGGGGGCCGGTGGCCCCGCTTGTAAACCATAATGGAGCGGGTGAATTCGATAACAGCCACCCCGTCCTGGTTGTAGCCGACGGTCCGGACCTTGATGATCCCCATCTGGGGGCGGGAGTTGGATTCCCGCTTTTCTAGGACTTCGGTCCGGGCGTAGAGGGTGTCCCCCTCGAATACCGGCTTAAGCAGGCGGACGTTCTCCCAGCCGAGGTTTATGCCGTTCTGGCTCACGTCGGCCACCGTCAGGCCGGTCACCACCGCCAGGGTGAGGGCGCTGTTTACCAGCGGCCGGCCGAATTCCGTCGCCTCGGCGTAGTGCCGGTCGGTGTGAATGGGGTTCGGGTTCACGGTAAGCAGGGTGAACCAGATGTTGTCCGTCTGGGTTATCGTCCGGCCCAGGGGGTGCTCGTAAACGTCCCCCACCTGGAAATCCTCGTAAAAGCGGCCTTCCCAGCCGGGTTTTACGGCCATCGCGTTTCCCTCCTTTCTTAGACAACGCCCTCCTGACGCAGGCGGTCGATGGTTTCAGGGTCAAAGCCCAGCTCTTTAAGGATCTCCCCGGTGTGCTCCCCGATTTCCGGCACCGGGCCCAGCCGGACCTCGGCGTCGGCGAAGTCGAAGGGCGGCAGGTACTGGCGGATGGGCCCCACGGGGGAGCCCACCTCAACCCAGCGGTTGCGAGCCGAAAGCTGCGGGTGTTCCACGAAGCCGGCCAGGTCCCGGACGAGGCCGTAGGGTATGTCGGCCGCCTCCAGCTGCCGGGCCACCTCCTCGACGGTCCACCGGCCGAGAACTTCTTCGATGAGGGGCTCCAGCCGGTCCCGGTTCCGGACCCGGCGCTCGATGGTGGCGTAGTCAGGGTCCCGGGCCAGCTCCGGCAGGCCCAGAACCTGGGTGCAGAAGCGGACCCACTGGGCCTCGTTCTGAATGGCGATGTTGATATACCCGTCGGCGCACTTATAGGGGCCGTAGGGGACGATGACGTTATGGCGCATCCCGGCCCGCTCGGGCTGACGGCCGGTGTAAAGATAGCCGTAGGCGAAGGGCGAAACCCATTCCGCCAGGGCATCAAAGAGAGAAACTTCGACCCTGGTTCCCCGGCCCGTTCGGGTCCGGCGGTAGAGGGCGGCCAGGATGCTCGAAAAGGCATAAAGGCCGGCCCCGATATCGGCCACCGAGACCGCCACCTTGGCCGGGGCCTCCGGGGTCCCGGTGAGGGCTATGACGGCCGTCTCCCCCTGGACGAGGAGGTCGAAGGCCTTGCGGTCCCGGTACGGCCCTTCCCGCCCGTAGGCGGTGATCCGGCAGACGATGAGCTGAGGGTACCTTTCGGCCAGCCTTTCCCAGGTGAGGCCGAGGCGGTCGGCCACCCCCGGGCCCAGGTTTTCCACCAGGACGTCGGCCCGCCCCAGGAGGCGGTGGAGGATCTCCAGGCCCGCCGGGCTTTTCAGGTTCAGGGTGAGGCTTCGTTTTGTGCGGTTCAGCCAGGCGAACCAGGCGCTCAGGCCCCGAACGGCCGAATCGTAGTAGCGGGCAAAATCCCCCTCCCCGACCCGCTCGATTTTAACGACGTCGGCCCCCAGGTCGGCCAGGTGCCGGGTGCAGAGGGGCCCGGCCACCGCCTGCTCCAGGGCGACCACCCGGATCCCTTCCAGGACGGCGGCCACGGCTCAGTAGCTCCGGGGAAGCCCCAGCACGTGCTGGCCGATGTAGGCCAGCACCAGGTTGTTGTTAACGGGGGCCACCTGGTAGAGGCGGGTCTCCCGGAACTTGCGCTCCACGTCCATCTCCACCACGAAGCCCATCCCCCCGTGGACGTCCAGGCAGACGTTGGCGGCGTACCAGGAGGCTTCCGAGGCCAGAAGCTTGGCCATGTTGGCCTCGGCCCCGCAGCGCTGGCCCTGGTCGTAAAGCCAGGCGGCCTTCCAGCGCATCAGGTCGGCGGCCTCCACCAGGGCGTGGGCCCGGGCGATGGGGAACTGGACCCCCTGGTTCTGGCCGATGGGCCGGCCGAACACCACCCGCCGGTTGGCGTAGCGGACGGCCCGGTCGATAAACCAGCGGCCGTCCCCGATGCACTCGGCCGCGATCAAAATCCGCTCGGCGTTGAGGCCGTCCAGCAAGTATCGAAATCCCTTGCCCTCCTCCCCGATGAGATTCTCGGCGGGCACCTCCAGCTCGTCGAAGTAGACGGCGTTGGTCTGGTGGTTGACCATAACCTCGATGGGCCGGATCACCAGCCCGCCCCGGGCGTTGCGCAGGTCGACGATGAAAACCGACATCCCCTCGGTCTTGTTTTCCACCTCCTCATAGGGGGTGGTCCGGGCCAGGACGAGCATCAGGTCCGAGTGGAGGGCCCGGGAGGTAAAGATCTTCTGGCCGGTGATGTAGTATTTGCCGTTGCGCCGGACGGCCCGGGTCTGAATCCGGGTCGTGTCGGAGCCGGCCTCCGGCTCGGTGACCCCGAAGGCCTGCAGGCGCAGTTCGCCCCGGGCGATGGGGGGCAGAAAGCGCCGCTTCTGCTCCTCGGAGCCGTGTTTTAAAATCACGTTCATGATGTACATCTGGGCGTGGCAGGCCGCGGCGTTGCCCCCCGAACGGTGGACCTCTTCGACGACGATGGAGGCCTCGGTGATTCCCAGCCCGCCCCCGCCGTACTCCTCGGGGATCAGGATGCTCAGCCAGCCGGCGTTGGTGAGGGCCCGGACGAACTCCTCCGGGTAGGCCCGGCGCCGGTCCAGCTCCCGCCAGTACTCGTCGGGGAACTGCCGGCAGAGGTCGGCCACGGCCTTGCGGACCATCAGCTGGTGCTCGGTCAGCCGAAAATCCATGGCGGTTTAACCCTCCCTCAGATTTCGCCGACGGTCCGGCGGCCCTCCCGGTGAATCCTGTCGACCACCTTCAGGGTGCCGTATAAGGCCTGGTTTAAGGGGGTCGGGATCCCGAGCTCCCGCCCGTACCGGACGATAACCCCGTTAAGGGCCTCCACCTCCAGGGGTTTGCCGGTCAGGACGTCGTAAAGCATCGAGCTCCGGGAGGGGGGCAGCCGGTCGGCCCGCTCGACGATCCTTTCGACTACGTCCGGGTCGAGGTTGATGCCCCGGGCCCGGGCCACCGCCTCCCCTTCCCGAATGAGGCCGATAAACACCTCCCGGCCCTCGGGCGTCTGGAGGATGTCGGTGTGGTAGCACCTGGCCAGGGCCGTCATGGCGTTAAGGGCGCAGTTAAAAAGCAGTTTTGTCCATTTAACCCTGGCGATATCCTCGGAGATCTCCGCCGGGATGCCGGCCGCATCCAGGGTCTTTTTGATTAAAACCGCCCGCTCCGAGGGCCGCCCGTCCAGCTCGGCGAAAACGACCCGGCCGCCGTCGGTGTGGGCGATGACCCCCGGGGCGACGATAAAGCTGTCGATGTAGACCACACCCCCAAGGACCCGGTCCGGCCCGAAAATTCGGACGAGCTTCTCCTCGTTGTCCACTCCGTTCTGGACGGTGAGGACGACCGTGTTCGGCCCGACCAGCGGCCGGATCTGTTCGGCGGCCGTTTCGGTGTCGTAAGATTTGACGGCGAAGATTACCAGGTCCACCGGGCCCACCGTTTCCGGCCGGTCGGTGGCCGCAACCCGGACCTCGAAGTCCCCGTTAATGCTTTTGACTTTGAGGCCTTCGGCCTGGATGGCCTTCAGGTGGGCGCCCCGGGCGATCAAAACCACGTCGTTTCCGGCCAGGGCCAGTCTTCCCCCGATGTAGCCCCCGACCCCGCCGGCACCCACAACGGCGACCCTCATACAAGCCCTCCTTCTCGGCGCAGAAATTCTCGGGCCAGGAAAAGCCCGGCAATCGTCTTACAGTCCTGAATCTCGCCCCTTTCGATGAGGCCGATGGCCTCGGCCAGGGGCACCATCAGCACCTCGATCCGCTCGTCGGGGGCCGCCTTTCCCCCGGCGGGCGAAAGGTCTAACGCCAGGTAAAGGTGCATCAGCTCCGTCGAATAGCCCGGGGCCAGGTAGAACCGGGCCAGCCGCACCAGCCGCCCGGGGCTAAAGCCCGTCTCCTCGGCCAGCTCCCGCCGGACGCACCCTTCCGGAGTTTCCCCGGGCTCGATGCCCCCGGCCGGGATTTCGACCAGCTCGGCCTCGGCCGGCTTTCGGAACTGCCGGACCAGGACCACCCGCCCGTCGGGCAGGACGGGGACGATTCCTACGGCTTCGCCGTGGACGACGATTTCCCGGGTGGTTCGAAACCCATCCGCAAGCTCCACCGTGTCTAACCGCAGGCCCACGACCCGGCCGCGGTAAATCTCCCGGGATTCGACGGTCCGCTCAACGGCCATCTGCCGACGTTATTATACTAGCCTGCCGTGAGCTCCCTCACAAACTCCGGGTAAACCTCCGCCAGCTCGGCCAGCACCGGCCCCCGCAGCAGCCTGAGCTGCTCGGCGGTGGGCTCCGGGGTTAGGGGGATTTCGGCGGGGACATCGAATTCGAAGCCGGTCCGGCCCACCACCTCCGCCAGGGAGACGCCCGGATGCAAAGACCGGAGCCGGAAGCGGCCCCTTCCCCGGTCGAAATCGAAGACGCCGAGGGGCGTGACCAGGGCGGCGGGCCCGCCCGGCCGGTAGGCTCCCGGCGGGCCGAGGCCGGGGGCGGTGATGAAGTCCACCCGGGGCACGAAGACCCGCCGGCTGTGCTCGGTCCGGAAGAGCACCACCCGCCGGGCCATGAAGTAGAGCATCCCCGACCCCATCCCGCCCTGAAACCGGACCCGGGGCCGCCCGTAGTCGCCCACCACGTGGAGGTTGATGTTGCCCTGGCCGTCGATCTGCACCCCGCTTAAGAAAAAGAGGTCGATGCCGCCCCGCTGGGCCAGGTCAAAGAACTCCTTGCTTCCCTCGGTGAAGGGAAAATGGCGGCGGCTCCCCAGGATGATGACGGTGGCATTCGGGGCGTGGGTGTAAAAGGCCAGGAGGGCCGCGGCCGCGGGGATGGGGGACCGGCTGCCCACCGCCGTCACCTCCCCATCCCGGACCTCGGCGGCCAGGGCGGCAATTAAGACCTCTTCGACCCGGTAGGCCGAACCCATGGGCCTAGGGGCGCTGGGCCGGGACTTCGCTCAGGACGTAGCGGGCAAGATACTCCCGAAAGCCGGCCTCGGTCCTGGCCAGGCCCACGTAGGCCCTAATTTCGGCCTCGTCCCGGTCGTAGTACCCGGGACAGGCCCCGGGCCGGGCCCCACCCGGGGCGACCACCACCGCCCCGATGTAAAGGGCGGAAATAAAGCCGGGACCCGGCTCCAGCGGGGCCGCCCGAACCTCCTCCACCGTGACGACGGCGAGCCGGCTCGCCCGGGCCATCAGGCCCGCGTCCTGGGTCGGGTCGGTAAGGACGTTGCCCCGGGCGTCGGCCCGAAAGCCGTGGATAAGGGCCACATCCGGGCGGATGGCCGGAACCACGACCACCGGCTCCCCCGGGTTGTAGGGGTTTTCGATTACCCGGAACTCCGGACGCACCTTAAGATAGTCGGTCCCGAGGAAACCCCGGACGGGCATAAACGGCACCCCGACGGCCCCCGCCTGGAGGCCCGCCAGCACGGCCGGTCAGCCGCTGTCCAGCGGCCGGAACCTGCCCCCCTCCGCCAGCCGCTTAAAGGCCGGGGCGACCCCATACTCGCCCAGGTGAAGGCTGCCGAATTCGGCCGTCTCGGCCGCCCCCGCCCCGACCAACAGGTCGGCGGCCAGGCCGCCGCTGGGAACCAGCACCAGCCGCAGGCCCCGCCGGCCCTGTCGGATGAGCTCCCGAACCAGGGCCAGGGGCGACATATCCACGTTGCCCGCCAGGGCCACCACGGCCCCGTCGGGGACCAGGGCGGCCGCATCCGAAAGGCTTACAAAGCGGGGCATGGTATCAGCTGAGCAGGTCGGAGACCTCCGCCCGGCGAAGGACCGGCAGCCGGCGGTTGAGGGCGGCCAGAACGGCCCTGGCGGCGGCGGTGGGGAGGTCCCCCCGCACCCAGGCGGCCCCGAGGAGCCGCCCCTCCAGGCCGGCCGCCCCCAGCCGGTTCTGGCTGGCGTCGAAAAGGGGCTGTTCCCCCTCGGGCGCCACCACCTCCAGGCACACCATGACCGCCCGGCCCGACTGAAGCTCGATGCCCCGAAGCTCCCGCAGCCGGATTTCGGGCATGGCGTCGCTCAGCTCCCGGACGGCCCGCAGGGTGGCCTGGGCCGCCAGCTCGGCATCCCCAAGGGCATCCGACCGCTCCCCCACGGCCTCGCCGGTCACCTCCCGGGGACCCAGCTGAAGGTTAACCTGGGCCCGGCGGTTCCCGTGCTCCGTGGTCATCCGCACCTGCTGAAGCCGAACCCGGGGCGACCACTGCTCGAACCGGGCCTCGTCCACCTGAACCAGGCTTATCTTGCGATAGTCGAGTCGGACACCGAAAATCACCAGCATTAACGATTCGATATCCCGGACGATCTGCTTGGGGTTGCGTCGGGACGAGGCCAGCACGTGGATCTCCTGAATCTCATTGGTGGGCGAAAGGATGACCTGGGAGGCGTACACCCCCCTCACCAGGTTGATCCGCTCCTCCACCGCCGTCGGATTTGGGGGTAAGCTCCCTCTACGCATGGCGGACCAGCTTGAATCCAAGTAACCGAGCCTCCTGAAACCGCAAGCCTAAGTTATTATAGCCACCTGACGGGCCCCTTGGGTCCCTATTCTTCCTGAGGAATATAACATTGTCCCGCAGAAATGTAAAATTTTGATAAGGGGAGCTAAGCATTTTGCGGCTGGTCCTGCTGGTCGACGACCTTTACTTCCGGGTGAGGCTTACCGACCTGGCCGAAAGGCTCGGCCTGGAAGTGTGCGGCCCCGACGTCGTGTCGGACGACGGCCGGCCCGTTCTGGTACTTGTGGACCTGGCCGGGCCGAAGGCCCGCTGGGCCCAGGCCGTAGAGGCCCTTAAGGCTCGCCTGGGCCCCAGGGTTACGGTCCTCGGCTTCGGGCCCCACCGGGACGTGGGCCTCTTCCGGGCGGCCCGGGCCGCCGGCTTCGACCACGTCTGGGCCCGGTCGAAGCTGGTCGCCGACCTGCCCGCCTTTCTAGAAAAGCTTCTAAAGGAGGCGCCCGCCGATGCGGATATCGGAGATGACCCTTCAGGACCGGATGGTAATCTTTGAGGACGCCGAGAACTTTCCCCTGACCGTCTATATTAACGGCCAGGTGCGGCGCATAAGCCAGGCCGAGGCCTGGGCGCTTCGGCGGCAGGGCATCGACTTCGAGGTGGACGACAAGGAGGTCGAGCTTATCCTGCGCCGCTACGGCACCTGCTGACCCGGGTCCCCCTCGGCCACCGCCCGGATTCCCCCCAGCGGCCGGGCCAGGTAAACGGCCCGCAGAACGGCCGCGGCCACCAGCTCGGCCGCCACCGCCCCCAGGAGGCTCACCTCGGCCCATTCCGGCCGGAGCCTGCCCGTGGCCAGCCCGAAGAGGGCGTCCCCGTCGTAGGCGGTGTGGACGGGCCAGATGGCCCGGGCCAGGCCGTCGTGGGCCATCTGGGCCAGCTTCTGGGCCTCGGCCTTGCTGAGGCCCACGTTGGTGGCCACCACCCCGATGGTGGTGTTCTGGGTCGGGAAGATTCGGCGGGCAAGGAGCCTTGCCGGGTCCGTGACCGGCTCGCCGGTAGCCGGGTCCCGGGGGGCGGCCACCACCCGGCCGGTGGCCGGGTCGACGATGTTGCCCACCGCGTTCACCACCACCAGGGCGCCCACCACCACCCCGTCGTCCAGCCGGCGGGAGGCCGTGCCCACTCCCCCCTTGTAGGCCCCTTCCAGGCCCAGGCCCTTGGCCACGGTGGCCCCCGTCCCCGCCCCCACCGACCCCTCGGCCACCGGCCCGGCCGTGGCCGCCTGGCAGGCCGCATACCCGGCTTCGGGTCCCGGCCGCCGGTCGGCCCGGCCCACGTTTAGGTCGAAGATTACGGCCCCGGCCACGATGGGCACCCGGGCCGGCCCGACCCGAAAGCCGACCCCCCGCTCCTCCAGCCAGCGCATCACCCCCCCGACGGCGTCCAGGCCGAAGGCCGAGCCGCCGGTGAGGAGGACGGCGTGGACCTTCTGGACGGTGGCCGTGGGGGCCAGCGCGTCGGTGCCGTAGGTTCCGGGGGCCGAGCCCCGCACGTCCACCCCGGCCACCGCCCCATCCCGGCAGAGGACCACCGTGCACCCGGTGACCCCCTCCGGGTCGGTCCAGTGGCCGACCTCAATCCCCGGCACGTCGGTGATGCTACCCTGGGGCTTCACCGAAAAACCTCCGCAGGTAAGATACCGCGTCCTTCACCGTCTCGACGAAGGTGAGATGTTTGAGGTCTTCGGGAATAATTACCAGGTGCCGGGCCAGGAAGTCCACCACCGGCCGCCAGGGGCTGGCCAGGAGGAGGATGGGCCGGTGGTTCAGGGCCCCGATGACGGCCAGGTTCCAGACGTAGGCGAACTCCAGCAGGGTTCCGGTGCCGCCGGGCAGGACCACGAAGGCGTCAGCCAGGCCGTAAAGGCGGTCCAGCCTTTCCCCGAGCAGTCTGGCCCGGACCTCGGCCGTAAGCCAGGGGTTGGGCTTGAGGGGGTCGAAAAGGCTTAAAGTGACCCCGTGGATGGTTCCGCCCGCCTCCCGGGCCCCCCGGCTCACGGCCTCCATCGCCCCCTCGTAGCCCCCGGTCACCACCTCGAAGCCGGCCTCGGCCAGCCCCCGGCCCAGCTCGTAGGCGTCGCGGTAAAGGGGGTGGGTTTCGTCGACCCGGGAGCTTCCGAAGACCGCAACCCGCCGGCTCAAGTTTTACGGGTAGATGCTGCGCAGCCGAATGGCTTGGGCAACCCGGGAAACGGCCAGGATGTGGGCGGCCAGCCGCAGGTCCACCCCCTCGCTCCGGGCCAGGTTGACCACTTCCCGGAAGGCCCGGACCATCACCTTTTCGAGTTTGGCGTTGATGTCTTCCTCATCCCAGAAGAAGGACTGCAGGTCTTGAACCCACTCAAAGTACGAGACCGTAACCCCGCCGGCGTTGGCCAGAATGTCGGGGATGACGAAGACCCCCCGCTCGTTGAGGATCCGGTCGGCCTCCGGGGTTGTCGGGCCGTTGGCCCCCTCGGCGACGATGCGGGCCTTGATTCGGTGGGCGTTGGCTGCCGTAATCTGGTTTTCTACCGCCGCCGGGATGAGGATGTCGCACTCCAGCTCCAGAAGGTCGACGTTGGTTATCGGGGTGGCAAACCCGAAAACCGTTCCCTGGGACCGAACGTAGTCGTTGAGGGCCGCCAGGTCGAGGCCGTTGGGGTCGTAGGCGCCCCCCTTAACGTCCGAGACGGCGATAATTCGGCAGCCCTGGGCCGCCAGGAAGCGGGCCGCCGCCGAGCCCACATTGCCGTAGCCCTGAATGGCCACCCGGGCCCCGATCAGGGAGATTCCGAGAAGTTTGGCCGCCTCCCGAACCACCAGCATCACCCCCCGCCCGGTGGCGTCCTTGCGGCCTTCGGAGCCCCCGATCTCCACGGGCTTTCCCGTCACCACGGCCGGGACGCTGTGGCCCTGGTGCATGCTATAAGTATCCATGATCCAGGCCATGACCTGGGGGTTGGTGTTCAGGTCGGGGGCGGGGATATCCCGGTCCGGCCCGATGAGGATGGAGATCTCGGTGGTGTAGCGGCGGGTGAGCCGCTCCAGCTCGCCGGGGGAAAGCTGCTTCGGGTCGCAGACGACGCCCCCCTTGGCCCCCCCGAACGGAAGCTTGACCACGGCGCACTTCCAGGTCATCCACATGGCCAGGGCCCGAACCTCGTCCAGGGTGACCCGGGGCGAGTAGCGGATGCCCCCTTTGCAGGGACCCCGGGCGGTGTTGTGGTGGACCCGGTAGCCGGTAAAGACCCGGATGGAGCCGTCATCCATCTTAACGGGGAAGTGAACGATGAGCTCCCGCTTGGGCTGACTTAAAATCGCCCTGAGGCCGTCCTCCAGGCCCATGTGGTCGGCCGCCCGGTGGAACTGGGCCAGGGCGACCTCCCAGGGACTTACCGCCTCCTCGCGACCGAGCACCGTTGCCGGTCCTTTCGCCATTGAAAGTTACCTCCCCACTTCGGAGATTTTCTAGTTGATGATAACATCCAGGGAGTCGATGCGCAACGTGCCGGGACTTAAGCCCTTACTGCTGACCGCCTTCGACACCCTGCTTTATTTTCTATCGGTCGGCCTGGGCCTGCTGATAAGCGGCCTGGCCTACGCCGGCCTGCGGACCTGGACCCCTGGGCCCCCCGAAGGCCCCACCGCCGACCCCCTTTTCTGGCCCCTGCAGACCCTGGGGGTGGTTGGGCCCACCTGCCTGCTCTGGGGCCTCCGCCGGCCGGAAACCTTCCGGGCCTGCCTTCGGCCCACCCCCGAGGCCCTTGTCGGCGGGGCCCGGGGTCTTCTGCTGGGCCTTGGGTGCGCCGGCCTGGCCGCCGCCCTGGTCCTCCTCTGGCCCGCCGGCCTGGCCCCAGGCCCCGGGCCGCTTAAGACCCTGTGGGTCCACCTAAACGTCGCCCTGGCCGAAGAGGCGGTTTTCCGGGGGTATCTGTGGGCCCTGGTCGAATTACGCCTTGGGGTCAGGGCGGCCCACTGGGCCACGGGCCTCCTCTTTGCCCTCGCCCACGGGGCAAACCCCGGCCTGGGCCCCCTGGCGCCCCTGAACCTCCTCCTGGCCGGGCTCCTCCTGGGCGCCTTGCGCCGCAACTGGGGCTTTTGGGCGGCGGTGGGCTGGCACCTGGGCTGGAACTTTGGCCTCGGGGGCCTCTTCGGCCTGCCGGTGAGCGGCCTGAGCTTCCCCGGCCTCGTCCGGCTCTTCCCCACCGCCCCGGAGTTCTGGGCCGGGGGTGCCTTCGGGCCGGAAGGGGGCCTGGCCGGGACCGCCGTCCTGGCCGGGGCGCTGGTAGGCGCCGGTGGGTGGGGACGGGCGGCCGGGATTATACTAAAGGTGCGGAGGGTACTGCGATGAGACGGTGGCTGGGATTAGCAGCCCCCTTTGCGGCGGGCCTCCTGGTCGGAAGTCTGCTCCTTTCCAACGTCGGGGACCTGGCCGCCCGGTGGCTCCGGCCAGGGCCCCCCGACCGGCCCCGGGTCGTCAGCGCCGCCGGGGTGGTCCTCGACGAGGAGTGGCTTGTGGGCCTTTACGAACGGGCGAGCCCCAGCGTGGTCCGGGTAACCCAGACCCGGGGGGATAACCAGGTCGGCCTCGGCTCGGGCATTATCCTGGACCGGAGCGGCCACATCCTCACCAACAACCACGTGGTGGCCGGCGGGGAGCGGCTCATCGTCACCCTGCCGGACCGAACCCGGGCGGAGGCCCGCCTGGTGGGCCGGGACCCGGGCAACGACCTGGCCGTGGTCAAGGTCGACGTCGACCCGGCAAAGCTTACCCCGGCCACCCTCGGGGATTCTTCCGCGGTCAGGCCCGGCCAGTTTGCCATCGCCCTGGGCAACCCCTTCGGTCTGGACCGCACCATCACCCTGGGCATCGTCAGCGGCGTCGGCCGGACCCTTCCCACCGGGGGCCGGCCGTTGCGGGCTTTAATTCAGACCGACGCCCTCATCAATCCCGGCAACTCGGGCGGCCCCCTCCTTAACGCCCGCGGCGAAGTTATCGGCGTAAATACGGCCCTCGATTCGACCCAGCTCACCGGGGACGGCCGGGGGGCGGCCATCGGGCTGGCCGTCCCCATTAACACCGCCAAGCGGGTTCTGCCCAGGATGCTCGCCGGGGAAACGGTCAAGCATCCCTGGCTGGGGATCTCCAGCCTGGAGCTGGACCCCATGGCGGCCGGGGACCGGGGCATCCCCATCACCGCCGGGGCCCTGGTCCAGCGGGTCGTTCGGGATGGACCGGCCGACCGGGCCGGAATCCGCCCGGGGGATGTCATCGTGGCCATTGACGGCCGGCCGGTCCGGCGGGTGGAGGATATTGCCGACTACCTGGATGGGGCCAAGGCCGTGGGGGATACGGTCACCCTCGAGGTCTGGCGGGACGGGGAAACCTTCAGCCTTGAGGTGACCCTCGGGGAATGGCCGGAGACGCTGGGCACCCGCTGACCGGGGTTGCCGGTTACGCGACGGCCCCGGCCAGCCGCCGCTGGGCGGTGGCGGCCGTGGGTCTTTTGTTGCTCTTTACCAGCGCCGGGGTCGGCTTTTACGGCTTCAGCGCCTTCGTCAAGCCCCTGGCCGCCGAGTTCGGCTGGGGCCGGGGCGAAATCAGCCTGGCCATCACCGTCCAGTTTCTGACCGCCGCGGCCGCCGGCCCGCTGGTCGGCCGCCTGGTAGACCGCCACGGGCCCCGCCGGCCGATGCTTATCGGCCTCGTCCTCTACGGCCTTACCCTGCTGGGCCTGAGCCGAATGGGTTCCCGGGCCCACCTCCTGGCCGGGTTCGTGGGGTTGGGCCTGGGAAGCTCCCTCTTCGGGACGGTGCCGGTCCAGAGCGCCCTGGCGGCCGCCTTCGGGGAGCGGCGGGGGCGGGCGGTGGGGCTGGTCACCATCGGCATCAGCCTGGGGGGCGTCCTGATGACCCCGGTGGCCGTCCTGCTGGTGGATGTCCTGGGTTGGCGGGCGGCCCTGGCCGTCCTCGGCCTGGCTGTCCTGGTGGCGATGCCGCCCCTGGTGGCGGCCGCCATCCGGGTTCCGCTCCCTTCGGCCCGCCTTCCGGGGGCGGCCGGGGCCGTCTCCCTGGGGACGGTGGTGCGCCGGCCGGTCTTCTGGCTGCTGGGCCTGGCGATTTTCACCGGGGGCCTGGGGGCCCTGGCCACCCTCTTTCACCTGGTGAGCTTCTTCACCGACCGGGGCCTCCACCCCCTGACGGCGTCGGTCCTCTTGAGCCTCACCACGGCCTTCGGCATCGTGGCCAAGCTCATCTTCGGACCCCTCTGCGACCTGGTCGGCGCCCGCCGGGTGATGGCCTTAAGCTTCGGCCTGCAGATAGCCGGCCTGCTGGGCTATCTCCTTCTGCCCCCGTCGGCGGCCGCCTACGCCCTGACGGCGGTGGTTTTCGGCCTGGGAATGGGCGCAAACTCGGCCGTCCACCCTATCCTGGCCAGCCAGACCTTCGGGCTGGCCGCCTTCGGAACGGCCTTTGGGGCCCTGGTCGCCTTCTTCCAGCTCGCCTCGGCCCTGGGCCCGGCCTTCGCCGGGCTGGTTTACGACTTTACCGGCAGCTATTCGGCCGCCCTGGTTACCTTCCTGGCCGGCCTGGTGGTGGGCCTTGTGAGCCTGGGCCTGGCCGACCGGCTCATCGGGGCCGGCCGGGCCTAATCTAGGCCGAGGGTCCGGGCCACCTGCTCCCGCTGGAAGTCCAGGTCCCCGAAGCGGATTTCGAGGGCCTTGCCCCGCCGGGTGTAAAGCTGGAGGTCGTAGTCCCGGGTAAAGCCGATGGCCCCGTGGATCTGGTGGGCCTCGGCGAAGACCCGCCGGCAGGCCTCGCTGGCCCAGCCCTTGGCGACGGCCACCTCCCGGTCGGCCTCCAGCCCCTCGCTCAGGGCCCAGGCCGCCTGGTAGGTCACAAACCGGGCCCCGTCCACGTCGGTGGCCATGTTGGCGCACTTGTGCTGAATCGCCTGGAAGGACCCGATGGGCACCCCGAACTGAACCCGGGTCTTGGCGTAGTTAACGGCCATCTCAAAGGCCTTCTGAGCCCCGCCCACCAGGTAGGCACAGGCGGCCACGGTGGCCCGCTGGATGGCCCGGCGGAAGACGGCCTCGCCGCCCCCGGGCTCGCCCAGCACCCCGTCCCGGCCGACCCGGACGTTGTCGTAAACCACCTCGGCCTGCTTGTCTTTGGCGATGGTCTTGAGGAGCTCGACCTTAAGGCCGGGGCTGTTGGCCGGGACCAGGACGGCCGTAAGGCCTTCGGGGGTTCGGACCGCCGTCAGGATGTAGTGGGCCGCGTTGGCCCAGGGCACGAAGAGCTTGGTGCCCCGCAAAACGTAGAAGTCGCCGTCGGGGCGGCCCTCCAGGGAGACGGTGCTCAGGTCGTTTTCGCTGCCGGGCTCGTCCACGGCCAGGGTGGCGATGAGCTCGCCGGCGGCGATTCTGGGCAAAAGCTCCCGCTTTTGGGCCTCGGTCCCGTGGTCCAGGACGGCCAGCCCCACCACCATCGTCTCGATGTACGGGGCCGGCAGCAGGGCCCGGCCCATCTCCTCCAGGAGGAGGGCCATCTCCAGGTAGCCCAGCCCCAGGCCGCCGTACTCGGCCGGAAACGGCAGGCCGAGCCAGCCCAGGTTCGCCATCTTCTGCCAGAGGGCGGGCGGGTAGCCCTGGGGGTCCTGCTCCATCTCCCGGACCAGCCGGGGCGGGCACTCGGCCTCCAGGAAATCCCGGGCCGACCTGCGCAGCATCTCCTGTTCTTCGGTGAATCCCAGGTCCATGGTTTAAGCTCCTCCCTCAAATTGGTCCGGTTTAAACCCGCCGGTAGGCCCCGAAGGGCCCCAGCGGCGCGCCGCCCAGCAGGTGCATGTGCAGGTGGAAAATCACCTGGCCCGAGTCGGGGCCGGTGTTGATGACCAGCCGGTAGCCCGTAGATTTTACCCCCTGCTTTTCGGCCACAATCTGGGCCGCCCGGAACATCCGCCAGACGGCCTCGGCGTGCCTCTCTTCCAGGTCGTTCACCGTCGGAATGTGCTCCAGGGGCACTACCAGGATGTGGACCGGGGCCCGGGGCATTATATCCTTAAAAGCGATAACGGCGTCGTCCCGGTAGACGACGTCGGCCGGGGCTTCGCCCGCGATGATGCGACAAAAGATGCAGTCTCGGGCCATCGCCCCTTAATTTAAGCCAACCCCGGCCCGAAGTCAAATCGGCCCTGGGTCGCCCCCTCCAGGGGGCTCCAGAGGGCGCTGGGCCGGTCCCGGAGGGCCACCTCCACCCGGACCGGGCTCGCCCCCGCCCGCTCGAAGACCTGCAGGACCGTTCGTCGGGCCAGCCGGGGCGAGTTGTTGACGGCCGAGAGGTGGGCCAGCCAGACCGTTCGGGGTCGGCCGTCGGCCACCTGAAGGAGGATTTGGGCCGCCTGCTCGTTGGAGAGGTGGCCGCTGGGGGCGGCGATTCGGGCCTTGAGCCGGCTGCTGTAAGGCCCGGCCAGCAGGCGTCGCAGGTCGTGGTTGGAGTCTAAAATTATCAGGTCGGCCTGCCTGAGGGCCCAAACCAGCTCTTCGCAGGACTGGCCCAGGTCCACGGCCAGGGCCACCCGCCACGGCCCCAGCCCGACCAGGTAGCCCACCGGCTGACAGGCGTCGTGGGGCAGGCCGAAGCTGGTCACCAGGAAGCTCCCCACCGCCAGGGTGGTACCCACCGGCTGGGAAACCCCCTCCGCCCGCAGGCCCGACCGGTAAAGCCCCGCCAGGGTGCCGGGACTGGCGATGAGGGGGACGTCGTAGCGGCGGCATACGGCCCCGGCCGCCGCGGCGTGGTCGGCGTGCTCGTGGGTCAGGCCTAGTCCCACCAGCCGGGGCCGGCCGGGGATTCGGGCCAGCTCGGCCTGAATCGCCCTTAGGGGGATGCCGGCATCGATAAGCAGGGCCTCGTCCCCGGACCAGAAAAGGTAGGCGTTTCCGCTGCTTCCGCTGGCCAGCGATTTGACCCGAAGCGTGGGCAACCTCCCCGACGGAAGACCTGGCAGATTATACCCGAAGGCCCCAAAGGTTGATTCTTTATATCAGCGCCTGATAATATCTGACCGAAATGGCCTTCTGCCCCCCTGAAACCCCGCCGCCGCCCTGCGGGTGCGCCCCGGCCGGCGGTTCGGGGCCGGCGCCGCCCCGGGCCTGGGGCCGGCTTCGGGCGGCCTTCGGCCTGGCCGGGGCCGGCGTCCTGCTGGTGGGCGTTTTGGGGGAGCGGCTCGGCCTGCTGGGCCGCCTGGGGGAGGCGGTCCCCTTCCCCCTGGGGGCGGCCGTGGTCGGGGCCGCCGGGCTCCCGGTCTTTCGGGAGGTTTTGGGGGCCGCCCGCCGGGGCCGGGTCACTCCCCACACCCTGATGACCCTCGGCGCCCTGGCCGCCCTCGGGGCCGGGGAGTGGACCTCCGCCCTGGTGGTGGTCCTCTTTATGCGGGCCGGGGAGGCCATCGAAAGGTTCACGGAGGACCAGGCCCGGCGGGGGATAAGGGCCCTGCTCCGCGAAGCCCCCCGGCGGGCGGTGGTCCTCCGGGATGGGCAGGAGGCCGAGATTCCCGCCGCCGAGGTGAGGGTCGGGGATACGGTCATCGTCCGGAACGGGGAGCGGGTCGCCGTGGACGGGGTGGTGCTGGCCGGCCGGGCGGCGGTGGACCAATCGGGCCTTACGGGGGAGGCCATGCCCGTGGAGGTGGGGCCGGGCGACCCCGTCTACGCCGCCACCGTGGTTCGGCAGGGCTACCTGCGGGTCCGGGCCGAGGGGGTTGGTCCGGACACCGCCTTCGGGCGGGTCGTCAGGCTGATTGAGGAGGCCGAGGCCAACCGCGGCCGGTTTCAGCGCTGGGCCGACCGGTTCTCGGCCTACTATCTGCCCCTGGTTCTTAGCCTGGCGGCCATTGCGTTTTTTATTCGCGGCCCCCTGGCCGCGGCCGCCGTGCTGGTGGTGGCCTGCGCCTGCGCCTTCGGCCTGGCCACCCCGGTGGCCGTCCTTGCGGCCGTGGGGGCGGCGGCCCGCCACGGCATTCTGATTAAGGGCGGCCGGTTCATTGAAGGGCTGGCCCGGGCCGATACCCTCCTCATCGACAAGACGGGAACTTTAACCCTGGGCCGGCCCCAGGTGGCCGAGGTGGTGCCCCTGAACGGCTGGTCCGAAGCCGGGGTGTTGGGCCTGGCGGCCGCCGCCGAGGCCGGCTCCAACCACCCCATCGCCGCCGCCGTCCGGTCGGCCGCCCGGGAGCGGGGCTTGGAGCCCCTGGAAGCCCAGGAGGTCGAGGAGCTTCCGGGCCTGGGGGTTCGGGCGGTGGTGGGCGGGCGGCGGGTCCTGGTGGGCCGGGCGGAAGGCCTCGGCCTTGACGGTTCCGGCCGGGCGGGCCGGACGGTCCTGGGGGTGGTGGTTGAGGCGGCCGACGGCGCCCGACACCCCTGCGGCCTTATCACCCTGGTCGACGCCCCCCGGCCGGAGGTTCCCGGGGCCCTTCGGGCCCTCCGGTCCCTGGGAATCCGCCACATGGAACTGCTGACCGGCGACCGGCCCGAGGCGGCCGCCCGGCTGGCCGCCGACCTGAGGATTCCGTACCGGGCGGGCCTAATGCCCGAAGACAAGCTCAAGGTGGTACGGGACTACCAGGCCCGGGGCCATACGGTCATCATGGTGGGGGACGGCATCAACGACGCCCCGGCCCTGGCCGCCGCCGACGTGGGCATCGCCATGGGGGCCGTCGGGAGCGCCGTGGCCGTGGAGACGGCCCCGGTGGTCCTCCTCCGGGAGGACTGGCGGCTGGTCCCCGCCGCCCTCGTCCTGGCCCGCCGGACCCTCCGGGTGGTCAAGCTTAACCTGCTTTTTACGGCCGGGTATAACCTGGCCGGCCTGGGCCTAGCGGCCCTGGGCCTTCTGCCCGTCCCGGTGGCCGCGGCCGCCCAGGTTCTGCCCGACCTGCTGATTCTGGGCAACTCGGCCCGGCTCCTCGGCTGGCGGCTGCCCCGGTCGGGCGGGGCTGGGTTATAATTCTCGGGGATGGCCGTCAGGGAGATCTTGAAATACCCTGACCCGCGCCTTCGGACCAAGGCCAAGCGGGTCCGGGAGATTGATGGTTCGGTCCAGCGGCTCATCGACGACCTCGTCGATACCATGCGGGCCGCCAACGGGGTCGGCCTGGCCGCCACCCAGGTGGGAGTTCCCCTCCGGGTGGCCGTCGTCGAGCCCCGGGAGGGCCAGCTCATCGTCTTAATCAACCCCGAAATCATCAAGGCCTCCGGCCGGCGCCGGGTCGAGGAGGCCTGCCTCAGCATCCCCGGCTACTGGGGGGAGCTCACCCGCTCGGAAGCGGTGGTGGTCCGGGCCCTGGACCGCAACGGCCGGGAGTTCCGGCTTAAGGCCACCGGCCTCCTCGCCCAGGCCTTGGAGCACGAAATCGACCACCTGAACGGCATCCTTTACATCGACCGCCTCGACCGCCCCGAAGACCTCCACCAGGTCGAGGCCGAGCCGGAGGAGGCGGCCACCTAGGTGCGGCGGGCAAACCTGCCCCTCTTTTTCTTCATCGTCGGCCTGGCGGCCGTGGCCCTCTGGGTGGTCTGGCCCCAGAAGCCCGAAAATTACCTGCCGCCCATTCTGCCGTGGCCCGGCAACCCCGGCATCCATATTAAGGTCGGCCCGTGGGAGTTCCACCGGCAGGGCTTCCGCCTCGGCCTGGACCTGCAGGGGGGCACCAACCTGGTTTACCAGGCGGACCTCTCCCAGGTGGACCCGCAGGACCGGGAGGCGGCTATGAACGCCCTGGTCCACACCATCGAGCGGCGGGTTAACGCCTACGGGGTGACCGAGGCGGTGGTCCAGCGGCTGGGCAACGACCGGGTCGCCGTCCAGCTACCGGGCGTGCGGGACATCGAGGAGGCCAAGCGCCTCATCGGGCAGACGGCCCAGCTGGTCTTCAAGGAGCGGACCTACGACCCCGCCGGCAAGCCCACCGACAAGGATATCGGCCTGACGGGGGCCGACCTCCGCCGGGCCTACCCCTGCACCGACGAGCTCGGCCGGCCGGCCGTCTGCCTGGAATTCAACGACCGGGGGACCAAGGTCTGGGCCGACGTTACCACCCGGCTGGCCGGGCGGCCCGACGCCGCCGTCGCCATCTTTCTGGACAACGAGCTCCTTACGGCCCCGGTGGTCCGGACGCCCATCCTTCAGGGCCGGACCATTATCGAGGGCAACTTCACCCTCGATTCGGCCCGCCTCCTGGCCACCCAGCTCAACTCGGGCGCCCTGCCCGTTCCCATCAAGGTGATCCGGCAGGAGGACGTCGGGGCGACCCTCGGGGCCGACTCCGTCCGCAAAAGCCTTATTGCCGGTACCCTCGGGGTCCTGGCCGTGATGGTCTTTATGGCCGGCTATTACCGGTTCCCCGGGCTGGTGGCCGACGTCGCCCTGCTCATCTACGCCCTGGTGGTGCTGGCCATCTTCAAGCTTATCCCGGTGACGCTGACCTTGGCGGGCATCGCCGGGTTCATCCTTTCGGTGGGGATGGCCGTCGACGCCAACATCCTTATCTTTGAGCGGATGCGGGAGGAGCTTCGGGCCGGCCGGACCCTGGGGGCCGCCCTGGAGGCCGGGTTCAACCGGGCCTGGACTTCCATCCGGGACAGCAACGTGTCTACCCTCATCACCTGCGGCATCCTCTGGGTTTTTGCCAGCAGCCTGGGGACCCCCCTCCTTCAGGGCTTCGCCCTCACCCTGGCCATCGGGGTGGCGGTGAGCATGTTCAGCGCCATCACCGTCACCCGCAACTTCATGCGCCTGGCCCACGAGCTCTGGTTTGCCCGACCCGATGCCCTGGAAAGCCCCCTGGTCCGGTTCCTCTTCGACGTGGAGCCAGAGGTGGCCAGGCGGGTGATGGCCCAGACCTGGAAACCGGCAGGCCGCTGAGATGTTCGACCTGGTGGGCAAGCGCCATTACTTCTTCCTGCTCTCCCTTCTGGTGATCCTTCCCGGGGTCGTCTCATTGCTGATTCCGCCGGCCCTGCGGCTGGGCATCGACTTCACCAGCGGCACGACCATGACCCTCCGGTTTCAGCGGCCGGTGGAGCTGGCCGAGCTGCGGGCCGCCTTCGCGGACCTGGGCCACCCGGATGCCATCATCCAGGTGACGGGCGGGGGCGATTTCATCGTCCGGACCCGGCCCCTGAGCGAGCTGGAGGGCGGGGCCGGGGAGGAGTCGGCCCGCAGCCGGCTGGTGGAGGCCCTTCAGGGGCGGTTCGGGCCGGTGGAGGTCCTTGACTTTGCGACCATCTCCCCGGTGGTGGCCGCCGAAACCGTCCGGAACTCGGCCCTGGCGGTGGCGGCCGCTTCGGTGGGGATCTTGCTCTATCTAACCTTTGCCTTTCGCAGCGTTCGACACCCCTTCCGCTACGGGGTGTGCGCGGTGGTGGCCCTCCTCCACGACGCCCTGGTCGTCGTCGGCAGCTTTTCGATTTTGGGTAAAATTTCGGGGCTTGAGGTGGACACCCTCTTTATTACCGCCCTGCTCACCGTCATCGGCTTCAGCGTCCACGACACCATCGTCGTCTTTGACCGGATTCGGGAGAACGCCCGAAAGCTGCCGGGGGCCGACTTTCCGGCGGTGGTCAACTACAGCCTGCTTCAGACCCTGGGCCGCTCCCTCAATACCTCCCTTACGGTGATCTTTACCCTGACGGCCCTGCTCCTCTTCGGGGGGGTCACCATCCGGTCCTTTGTGCTGGCCCTGCTCATCGGCATCGTCAGCGGAACCTACAGCTCGATTTTTAACGCCAGCATGCTGCTGGTGGCCTGGAACGAGGGGGATTTCGGCCGCCTCACCCGGCGGCTCTTCCGGCCGGCCCCGGCGGGGAGGTAAAGGTGGGGGCGATTTTGTTTAAAGAGCTGCGGGCCCGGGCGAGAAGCCCCCGAACCGTTCTCCTGCTAACCTTCTACCTGGTCCTGCTGGCCGGCCTCTCGTTTCTTTACTTCCGGGCCCTGGCCGACCAGCCCCTCCGGGGCGGGGCCCAGGCGGCCGCCACCGGCCGGGCCATCTTCACCGCCATCGTCACCGTGGAGCTTCTGCTGGTCTGCTTTCTTACCCCCAGCTTCACCGCCGGGCTGGTGGCCGGGGAGCGGGAACGGCAGACCCTGGACCTGCTGATAACGACCCCGGTCCGGTCTTACGCCATCGTTTTCGGCAAGCTGTTCGCCGCCCTGGCCGTCATCATCCTGCTCATCGTCACGGCGGTCCCGGTTCAGAGCGTGGCCTTCATGCTGGGGGGCGTTGACCCCCTCCAGATTGCCACCGCCTCGGTCCTCCTGCTGATCACCGCCCTCGCCTTCGGGGCCCTGGGCCTCCTCAGCTCGGCGGTAATGCGCACCAGCCTGGGGGCCACGGTTCTGGCCTACGCCCTGGTGCTGGCCCTGGTCCTGGGGGCCGGCGTTTTACGCAACCTTGCGGCCGACACCCCGGCGGCCCGCCACACCCGGGTGCTGGCCTACCTTGACCCCTTTTCGGCGGTGGGAAGCGCCCTGGGGATCCAGGAGTTCGAGGTGTCGGCCCGGCCCCTCGGGCGGCCCGAGGCCGGCCCGCCCTTTATTGAGGCCAGACCCCTGCCGGCCCGGCCCGAGCAGCCGGCGCCCGGAATGCGCCCCGGGCCGGGGGCGGTCCTGCGCCCCAACCCGGTGCCGGTGCCCCCGGTGGTGCGGGAGCTCATCCGGCCGGCCGACGGGCGGGTGATCCCTTACTACCTGGGGGCGTACCTGGGCATAACCGGCCTGTCGTTGGTCTTTTCGGCCCGGCTTTTGCGACAGATATGACGGCGCAGGAGGCCTTGCTCCCCATGTCCGAAGCCGACGTTGACCTCTGGGAAGATGTCCACGAGGCCCTGCTTTTGGCCGAACCCACGTCGGTAAGCGATATTAAAATCACCGTGGAAGACGGGGTGGTGGTCCTTGAAGGGGTCGTCCGGACGGAGGTGGCCAAACAGCTGGCCCCGACCATCGTCGGGGCGGTTCCGGGCGTCAAGCGGGTTATCAGCCGGCTGGTAAGCGACACCGAGCTTCAGATTCGGGTGGCCGCGGCCATCACCGCCGACCCCCGCTTCCGGCGGTGCGGGCCGATTCGGGTTGAGTCCTTCCTCGGCAACGTCCGCCTCCAGGGGAGGGTGCCCTCCGCCGAACATAAGGTCCTGGCCGAACAGGTCGCCCGGCAGGTGCCCGGCGTCAAGGCGGTGATTAACGAGCTGACGGTTGGCCCCTGACGCAGAGGACGAATCGGCCGGCCCGGTCGGTGTGGTACTCGTAATCGGTATCCCCGGCCCGGACGGTGATCTTATAGCCCGGGGTTATCACCTGGGCGTAGAATTTTCCCGGCTCGGGACAACCCAGACTGGTATCGGGCCAGTCCACCTCTTCGACCTTTACCACCCGGACCTGGTCGGCCCTCAGGCCCGACCGGCGGGCGGCGTCGGCCCTCACCGCCGCCACAACCTGCTCGGCCCCCGGGGCCACCGGGGGGCTGACGTCGCCGCCCCCGCCTGGTCCGCCGCACCCGAAGGCCGGCATCCCGGCCGCCAGCAGCGCCGCCAGGAAGAGGCCCGCCCGCCGACGGCCCAGCTTAAGGCCGACGAAGCCTAGCCCGCCCGCGGCCGCAAGGACGGCCCCGGCAAGCCCCAGGGGGCCGGGTGGTTGGGCCGGGGACCGGTCGGCCGGCGGAGATTCGGGTCGGGCCAGCTGGCGGCCGGCCGCCGGGGCGGCCGGGGCCATGGCCGGGGTGGGATTCCGGGGCATCAGCAGGTCGGCCCCGAGGAGAAGGAGGCCGGCGACGAGGGCCGCCAGGGCGGCCAGTTCCGGCAACCGACGCGGCCGCCGTTGCCCGACGGTTATCGGCCGGGGCGGGGCCTCCAGGGGCAGCTCTGCCACCAGCCTTTTTACCCGGCGCAGGTCGGAAAGAAGCGCCCGACACCGGCCGCAGTCGGCCAGGTGGGCCTCGACCCGGAGCCGCTCGTCGGCCCCGAGCTCCCCGTCCAGGTAGGCCGAAAGGAGAACTTCCCCTTCCGGGTCGTGGAGGTCGGTTCTGTCCGTCAAAGCTCCTCTTCCTGTAAAAGGGCCGCCCGCAGGGCCAGCCGGCCCCGGTGAAGCCGGGACCTCACCGTTCCGACCGGCCAGCCGGTAAGGGCGGCAATCTCGCCGTAAGCGTAGCCGAAAAGGTCGGCCAGAACCACCGCCAGCCGCTGGTCGGGGTCAAGGCCGAGGAGGGCCTGCCGCACCGCCGCCTGCCTTTCGGCGGCCAGCAGGGTCTCCTCCGGCCGGCCGTCGGGGGCGGGGTCGGGGCGGTCGGGAACGGGCAGGGGGGCCAGCCGGCGCCGGCGGCGGAGTCGGTCCCGGCACCGGTTGACCGCCACCTTGAAAAGCCAGGCCCGCAGGTCCCCCGTTATCCCCTTCAGGTTTAGCCAGGCGGCCAGGAACACATCCTGGGTGACGTCGGCCGCCTCGTCGGGGTCGGCCAGGAGCTGGCGGCAGAGGGTGTAGACCGCCGCCTGGTGCTCGGCAACCACCCCTTCAAAGGCGGTCCGGTCGCCCCGTCGGACCTGCTGGGCGCTGGAGAAGTCCACAACTTATTTTAACCCCGGGTTCCAAGAAAACGTTAAGGATTTGTTTGCCCGGTTTTAATCGGGGGCGGGTAATGTCTCAATACGGAGGTGATAAGCATGACGTTCTGGTACAGCCGGCGATGTCCCCGCTGCGGCGGCGACCTTTACCTGGACGAGGACGAGACGGGCAAGTTCTACGTCTGCTTCCAGTGCGCCCGGGAGTACCCCCTTCAGTACATTGAGCGACTGACGGCCGAGAAGGCCCGGGAGGCCGCGGCCGAACGGGAGCGGGAGCTGGCCGTCGCCGGGGCCCGGCATTAGTCGGCTATAATGTCGTGTGACCCTGGCGGCCCTCGGCCTGGTCCTCGCCGCCGCCCTGGTCCACGCCACCTGGAATTTTCTGGCCAAGCGGGTCCAGGGCGGGGCGGAGTTTACTTGGCTTTTTAGCGTCGTTTCGACCGCCCTTTACGCCCCGGTTACGGCGGCCGTCTTTATCTTCCAGAAGCCCAGCTTCGGCCCGACCCAGCTGGCCGGCCTGGGCGTCACCGTCTTCTTAGAGCTTTTTTACATCCTTATCCTCCAGCGGGCCTACCGGGCGGCCGACCTCTCGGTGGTCTACCCCATCGCCCGGGGAACGGCCCCGGTGGTGGCGACGGCGGGGGCGGTCGTCCTCTTCGGGGAACGGCCGGGTCCGGTGGCCCTGGCCGGGGCCGGCCTCATCGTGGTAGGCCTTCTCCTCGTGGCGGGCAATCCCCGTCTCCGCTGGCAGCCGGCCGCCTTGCGGGGAGTCGCCTACGCCCTGGTGGTGGGCCTTACCATCGGCGCCTACACCCTCTGGGATAAATACCTGGTGACGGACCTGGGCCTTTCGCCCCTGGTGCTCAACTGGGCCGTCACTTTCGGCTTTAGCGTCCTCCTTTTGCCGGCGGCCCAGGGCCGCCGGGAGCTGGTGGGCCTTACCTGGCGCAAGCGGCGGGCCGAAACCCTCCTGATGGGCCTCTGCTTTCCCCTCTCCTACATCCTGGTCCTCACGGCCCTCACCTTTGCCCCCGTAAGCTACATCGCCCCGGCCCGGGAGGTGAGCGTCCTCTTTGGGACCGTTATCGGGGCCCGCTTTCTTGAAGAGGCCCAGTTCGGCCGGCGCCTGGCCGGGGCGGCCCTCATTGTCGGCGGGGTCGTGGCCCTCACCGTCGGCTGATTGACACCAAATTCGCCCAGCTGTTAGAAAGTAGTGGGGACCGCCGCGATGGCCTCATTGCCCGACCGCCTCGAACTGGAGCTGGTGGATATGGCCTTCCGGGGCGAGGCCGTGGGCCGCTTCGACGGCCGGGTCGTCTTTGCGGCTTACGGCATCCCTGGGGAACGGGTGGAGGTGGAGCTTTACAAGCGCCGGTCCCGCTTCGCCCGGGGCCGGGTGGTCGCCGTCCATAACCCCTCGCCTTTTCGGGTCCTTGCCCCCTGCCCCTATTTTGGGGAATGCGGCGGCTGCCAGTGGCAGCATATCGACTATGCTAAACAGCTCGAGTTCAAGCAGAAGGTGGTGGCCGACCAGCTCCGCCGCATCGGCCGCTTCGAGGACCCGCCCGTCCGCCCCGTCATCGGCATGGTCGACCCCTGGCACTACCGCAACCACGCCCGCTTCTCGGTGGACTACGACGGCCGGCTCGGCTTTATGAGGCTTGAAAGCCACGACTTTCTGGGCATCGACTATTGCCTCATTATGCAGGAGCCCATAAACGACGTTCTGCGGCGGCTTCAGGGCCGGGTCCCCAAGCTCCACCAGGTCGTGGTGCGCTGCAGCGTGCGGACGGGCCAGGTCCTGGTGGAGCCCCGGCATCCGGCAATCCCCTGGGACGAGGCCTGGCGGGACGATTACCTGGAAGAAGAGCTTTTGGGTCGGCGGTTCCGGGTTTCGCCCCCCTCGTTCTTTCAGGTTAATACCAAGCCGGAGCGGCGGGACCTCGGCGGGCTCATCAAGCCCGGGTGGGGCTACCCGGCCGTGGGCGACTACAGCATCGCCGACATCCTGGGCCTGCTGGTCATGCGATACGTGGACCCGACCGGGGTTGAGACGGTGGTCGACGCCTACAGCGGGGTGGGAACCTTCGGGGTCATCCTGGCGGACAAGGTCCGGCGGGTTATCGGTATCGAGGAATCCCGCAGCGCCGTCCGGGACAGCCGGTATAACAGCCGGGGCGTCCCCAATTTCGAGATGATTGAGGCCAAAACCGAGGCCGTTCTCCCTACCCTGGATACCCCGGTGGACGCGGTTATCCTGGACCCGCCCCGGGTCGGCTGCGCCCCGGAGGTCCTGACCGCCCTGCTTAAGCTTTCACCGCCCAGGGTAATTTACGTCTCCTGCGACCCGGCAACCCTGGCCCGGGACCTGCGGGTCCTGGTCGACGGGGGCTACCGGCTGGTGGAGGTCCAGCCCCTGGATATGTTCCCCCAGACCTACCACATCGAGTCCGTTTCTTTCCTGGTGCGGTAGTTTGCTGAGGCTTGCCATCCTCTGCCTCGTCCTGGGGCTGGCGGCCATTCCCGGACTGCCCCCGGGGGACCCGGGCCCCTCGGCCTCGGCGGCCGAGCCGGTAAGCCTCCGGGTGGAGCCCCTCTTCGACGGCTACTACAAGCTGCGGGAGTGGACCGGCCTCGAGGCCGAGGTTGTCAACGGCGGCCAGACCCGGTTTGAGGGGGAGGTCGTCTACGAGTCGGTGGACCTGGGCCGCCGGGTGACGGAGTTTTCGGTTCCGGTCCGCCTCGGCCCGGGGGAACGGGGTCGCTACGTCGTGCCCCTAATGATGACGGGCTTTGAGCGCTCCGGGGCGGTCCGCCTCCGGTCGGGGGACCGGACCGTCGTTGAGGACCGGGTGGCCCTCTTCCCCCTGGACGCCAACGACTTCCTGGTGGGGGTGGCCGGCCGGGATCCCCTGCCCCTGCACTTTAAGTTTTCCCTGCGGCCCCAGGGCCAGAGCCGGACCTTCGTCGTCAGCCTGCGGCCTGAGAACCTGCCGGAAGCTTCCCACCTTCTGCGCTCCCTCGACGCCATAATCCTCAACGACCTGCCGGCCGGCCGCCTATCCCCGGCCCAGACCCAGGCCCTCACCGACTGGGTCCTCGGGGGCGGCCACCTGGTGGTCGGGGGGCTGGTTTCGGCCGAGGACCTGGAGGGTTTCGGGTCCCTGATACCCGTGCGGGTTCTGGGCCGCCAGACCGTATCGGGCCTGCCCAACCTGGAGAGGACCATCGAGGTGCCCATCCGGGCCTGGGAGCCCTTTGAAGTCACGGCCGTTGCCCCGGCGGCCGAGGCCCAGGTTCTGGTGGCCGAGGAGGGGCTGCCCCTCATCGTCCGCCGCCGCTTCGGGCAGGGAACCGTCACCTTCATGGCCATGGACGGGTCGGCCGACCCCCTCAACGCCTGGTGGGGCCTCGGGCCCATGTGGCGGCTGGTGCTGGCGGCCGAGCGGTCGCCCACCGAGGAGTTTCAGAGCCGGGTCAAGCTCACCGGCCTGGGGGCCATTTACAACGCCCTGGCCGAGCAGGTCACCCCCTTCGACCTCCCCTCGGCTCAGGTGGTGGTCCTCTTTCTGGGGGCGTATGTTCTGGTGGTGGGACCCCTCAACTTCCTCGTCCTGCGCCGCCTTGGCCGCCCCGACTGGTTCTGGTTTACCACCCCGGCCGTTACCCTCCTTTTCGGCCTTGGGGTTTTCGGCCTGGGCTTCAGCCCCCAGGCCCAGGGGGTTGCCCTCCGGGATGTCACCATCGTGCGCCACCCCGAGGACCTTCGGGTCGGGTATGCCGACAGCTACGTGGCCGTCTTCTCCCCCGTCTACCGGGCGTACGACCTGGAATTCCCGGCCTCGGTCTTCCCGAGCCCCCTTCTGCCCTTCTGGGAGTGGACCAACCCCCCCGATGCCCAACCGGTGACGGTGGAGACGGACGGTCACGTTCGCCGGCTCAAGAACCTGAGCGTCGACGCCTGGGGCCTTCGGGGGGTTCTGGCCGAGGGCCTCATCCGCTACGGGCAGGAGCCCCTCCGGGTGGAGGCCGTCGCCGAGGCCGAGGGGGTGCGCCTTCGGGTCGGCAACCCGGGGCCCAACCCCGTGGACGGGGTGGTGGCCTGGCATTCGGCCGGGATTGAAACCGTCGGCCGCCTGGGGCCCGGGGAGGTTCGGGAGGTCTTTATCCGGGCCGGGCCGGTGGGGGGCCTGGAAGACCTGCGCCTTCAGCAGTTGCTCCTGGCCGGCCAGGACCTGCCGGAGCAAATCCTCAACGTCCGCCGGTTAGTCCTCTCGACCCTCTTCGACGACGAAATCACCACCGGGGAGCCGTGGCGGGTGGGGGGCCTGCGCCTCATCGCCTGGGAAGACCGTTCGCCCGTGGCCGTCCGGGTGGCGGGAACCCCCAGCCGCCAGTCTTCGACAGTGGTCAGGTTCCTGCGGGTCCAGCCCCGTTCGGGGCCGGGTGTCCGGGTGGTGGCCCCGGGCACGATGCGCCGGCAGCTGGTGGACCGGGATGCCGTCTACCTGGGCCCTTCGGCCTTCGGCTTCGCCGTAGGGGGCGGGAGCGTCACCTGGCGCTACTACCTGCCCGCCGACTTTCCGGCCGGACAGGTGGCCCGGGCGGAGCTACTCTTTAACGGCCAGCCCCGGCGGCCCACCGACATCTGGCCCCGGGTCCAGGCCTTTAACTTCCGTCAGGGGCGCTGGGTGGACCTGGGGGATGTCGGCGAGAAGGTGCGGGCCGGGGCCGAAAACCAGGCCTGGCCCCAGGTGGTCCTCGCCCTGCCCGACCCCGCCGAGTTTATCGCCCCCGGGGGCTACCTGGACGTGAAGGTCGTTGCCCCGGCCGAAAATATTTTTGAGATTTTAGTGCTGGAGCCCCGGGTCTTCGCCGAGTAGCTCGGCCAGGCGGGCCTTTACTAAAGCCGCCAGCTTTTTGGTCATTCCCGGCACCGCCCCGATCTCGTCCTCGGAGGCGGCCAGAATCGCCCGGGCCGAGCCGAAGGTCTTAAGCAGGGCGAGGCGCCGCTTGGGGCCGATGCCCTTCACCTGCTCCAGGACCGAGCGCATGCCCGCCTTCTGGCGGACCTGCCGGTGGTAGCTCACGGCGAACCGGTGGGCCTCGTCCCGAATCTGCTGAAGAAGGCGGAGGGCGGGCGAGGTCCTGGGCAGACTGAAAGGCTCCGGCGAATCGGGGAGGTAGATCTCTTCGTTCTCTTTTGCCAGGCCGATGGCCGGGAGCCACTCGAAGCCCAGGTCCCGCAGAACCTCCAGGGCGGCGTTAAGCTGGCCCCGGCCGCCGTCGATGACGATCAGGTCGGGCAGGACCGTCCAGGGGTCCCGGAAGGCCCCGGGCTCGTCCCCGGCCGGTGCCAGCTCCGCCGGCTCGGGGCCGTCGAGGCGCAGGGCTGGCCCCCGGGCCCGGCGGAGGCGGCGGCCGAGGACCTCCCGGAGCATGGCGTAGTCGTCCTGCCCGGCGACGGTTTTGATTTTAAACCTGCGGTAGTCCTGCCGCCTGGGAACCCCGTTTTCGAAGACCGCCATGCTTCCCACGGGGGCGGCCCCCTGGATGGTGGAGATGTCGTAACATTCGACCCGCCGGGGCAACGTGGGCAGCCCGAGGGCCTCCTGGAGCTCAAAGAGGGCCTGCTGGCGGGCATCCTGGGCCGCCAGCAGGGTGCGCAGGCGGTGCTCCAGCCACTGGCGGGCATTCTCCAGGCCCAGCTCGAGCTGCTGGCGCTCGGCGTCGGCGGCGGGCCGGCGGATGACCACCGGCGCCCCCCGCCGCTCGGAAAGCCAGTCGGCCAGAAACTCCTCCCCCTCCACCTCCACGGGCACGATTACCTCGTCGGGCAGGTCGGTGGCCGACCCGTAGTACTCCCGAATAAAGGCGGCCAGAAGCACCCCGGGCTCGACCGGACCCGGGTCCTGCTTGCTGAAGGTTTCCCAGCGCAAGAGCATCCCCTGCCGGACGGGCAGGACCTGAACGCAGGACCACTCGCCCAGGGTGGCCGGGGCCAGCAGGTCGTAGTTGGCCCGGACGTCCTGGATTACCCGCTTGCGCTCGAGCATCCCCCGGATATCCCGGATCTGGTCCCGGTACTCCCGGGCCCGTTCGAACTCCAGCCGCTCGGCGGCCTCCTCCATCCGGCGGGTAAGCTCCTGGAGGAGCTCTTCGTAACGGCCCTGGAGGAAGCGGGCGAGGCGGTCCACCTCGGCCCGGTACTCTTCAGGGGTCACGGCCCGGATGCAGGGGCCGAGGCAGCGGCCGATATGGTAGTAAAGGCAGGCCGACCTGTAGACCCTGGAGAGGTCCCGGGTGCAGGAGGCGAGCCGGAAGTGGCGGCGAATGACCTGCATCACCCGGCCGCTGCTGCCCGGGTTGCTGTAGGGGCCGAAATAGACGTGGCCGGGTTCTTCGGACCGGTGGCGCCGGACGATTTCCGGCCGGGGGTAGGGCTCGTTGAGGTTTAAATGGACGTACGGAAAGTTTTTGTCGTCCCGGAAGCGGATGTTGAGCTCCGGTTTTTCGGCTTCGATGACGGCCCGCTCCAGGTTTTTGGCCTCGCTGAGGGTTTCGACCACGAAGTACTCAAAGTAACGGAGCTCCGTGCGGAGGCGGCGAAGCCGGGGTTCGGGAAGGCTACCCCGGAGCAGGTGGGTTGTGAGCCGGTCCCGGAGGTTTCCGGTCATTCCCACGTAGAGGGTGCGGTCCCGGGTCGGGCCGCAGAGGCGGTAAACCCCCGGCCGCTCGGGCACCTGGGCGAGCTGGGCCCGGATGTAGTCGGGGTCGTCGGGTTTCACCTCCACCAGGCGGGAGGCAACGAAGGACCGGGATTGGGATGGTAAAGCGGACATGTGGCCCATCTTAAAGTATACGCCGCCACCCGGGGCGCTGACCGGGGCCGGTCGGCCGCGCCTTTCGGCTGGGTTCAACCCCCCCGGGCCCCGACAACGCCGGCCATGATTTGCCAGACCGGACCCTTTGGCAAGATGCGCCAGGTCACCGCATCACAACAATGTGCCTTAGGCGGCGCTCATGCCCCCGTCGACGACGAAGACCTGGCCGGTGATGTAGCTTGAGGCCTCCGAGGCCAGAAATACGGCCAGGCCCTTAAGCTCGTAAGGTTCGCCGATGCGCCCTAAGGGGGTAAGGGCCCGAATCTTATCCCCGGCCCGCTCGATGACGGGCTTTGAAAGCCTGGTGTTGAAAAACCCGGGGGCGACGACGTTCACCCTTACCCCTCTGGGACCCCACTTGACGGCCAGGTCCCGGCTCAGGGCGATGATTCCCCCCTTGGAGGCGCTGTAGCCCGTGGCCGAAAGGATATCCTCAGGGGTGCCCAGCAGGCCGGCCACCGACGCCACGTTGATAATGCTGCCCGAACCCCGGGCCAGCATGTGGCCACCCACGGCCCGGCAGGTGTAGTAGGTCCCGTTCACGTTCACGTCGATGACCCACTTCCACCGGTCCAGGGGCATCTCCAGCACCGGCGCCCCCCAGGAGACCCCGTGGCCGTTTACCAGGATGTCCACCTGACCAAAGCGGTCGAGGACCGTCTTAACCAGCCGCTCAACCTGCTCGGGGTCGCTGACGTCGGCCGGTACGGCCAGGCATTCAAAGCCCCGGTCGGCAAACTCCTGGGCGGTGGGCTCCAGCCACTCGGTGCGCCGGGCGGTGATGGCCAGCTTGGCCCCGGCCTCGGCCAGTCCCTCGGCCATGGCCTTGCCCAGACCCCGGGAACCCCCGGTGACCAGGGCGACCTTGCCCGTAAGGTCGAAAAGCTCCCGAATGTGCACGGCTTATGCCTCCGTCCCTTCGGCTTTTTTGGAGATGGCGGCCAGGCAGATAAACTCGTAGGCGATGTTGGCCGCCAGCAGGGCCGTAATGTCCCCCTGGTCGTAAGGGGGCGAGACCTCCACCAGGTCGAAGCCCGCAAAGGACAATCCCGCCAGCCCCCGGACCAGCCGCAGAACCTCCCGGGGGGTAAGGCCCCCGGCCTCGGGGGTGCCCGTCCCCGGGGCGAAGGCGGGGTCCACCACGTCGATGTCGAAGGAGAGATAAACCGGGCCCTGCACCCGCCGGCGGATGGCCCGGACGGCCTCCTCGACCCCGTAGGCCTCGATTTCGGCCAGGGGAATCATTTCCAGCCCCAGCCGACGGGGAAGGTCGTAGTCTTCCGGCCCGAAGACCGGGCCGTGCATTCCCACCTGGATGGAGGCTTCCGGCCGGATAAGGCCCTCCTCGACGGCCCGGCGGAAGGTGGTGCCGTGGCTGTACTTGCGCCCGTAGTATTCGTCCCAGAGGTCGGTATGGGCGTCGATGTGGACCAGGGCCACCGGCCCGTGGCGGGCGGCCACCGCCCGCAGGATGGGCAGGGTTACCGAGTGGTCGCCGCCCAGGCAGAGGGGGATGACCCCGAGCCCCAGGATGGGCTTCAGGGCGGCTTCCACCCGCTCGAAGGTAGCCTCCAGGTAGGTGGGAACCACGGGCAGGTCGCCCCCGTCCACCACGGCGATGCGGTCGAAGGGGGCCACCTTGAGGGCCGGGTTGTAGGTCCGGAGCATCACCGAAAGCTCCCGGATCTTGCGGGGGCCAAACCTCGGGCCGGGGCGGAAGGTGGTTCCGCCGTCGAAGGGCACCCCGAGGACCGCCAGGTCGACCCCCGCCAGGTCCTCCCGGTAAGGCAGCCGGGCGAAGGTGACCGGCCCGGCGAATCTGGGGATTTTCAGGGGGTCGATGGGCCTAGGGTGCTCCGTCACCGAAGAGGTCCCTTTCCAGGTCCAGGGTGCCGGCTTCGGCGGTCCCCAGGGCCCGGTAGAGGGTTTCGTCGTAATCCCGAACCCGGATGGGGGTGGGAATGGGCACGGCGTGGCCCAGGACCAGGGCCTGCTGGCGGGTATCGAGCCGGGCCAGCAGGGTCCGAAGCTCCGACCGGCCGGCCACCCCGGTAAGGACGCTTTCCAGGTCCTTTTCGTTATCCAGGGAGCAGATGATCCGGGTCCCCAGCTGGGACATCACCTCTTCGTCGATGCCCGAAGGCCGCTGGTCCACCACCAGCAGGGTCACATTATATTTTCGCATCTCCCGGGCGATGGTGCCGAAGATGGTGTGCTGGGCTACGGCCGGGGAGAGGAATTTATGGGCCTCCTCGATGACCACCACCAGGGGCCTCGGGTCTTCCCCGGCCCCGCCCAGAAACCGCTCCTTGGCCTCGACATAATGTCGGTGAATCCGGCGGGTAAGGACGTTGGCCACCAGCATGTAGGCGAGCAGGTCGTTGGTGCGGCCGAACTCCAGCACCACGCTCCGGCCGGTCCGCAAGTAGCCCAGCAGCAGGTCCACTGCCCGGCTGTCGGCCTTCGGCTTGAGAAAGTTGAGCCGCTTGAGGCGGCCCAGGGACTGGTAGAGGGCGCCGACCACGCTGGAGGCAAAGCCCAGCTCCCTGGCCAGCTTGTCCCGCTCCGCCGGGTCTTCAAGGCCGAGAAAGCGCCCCAGCCAGTCCCGGCCGTAATAACGTTCCAGGGCCGCCATCAGGTCCGGGGCCCGGCCGGAAAGGTGCAAAGGTTCGGCCAACAGGAGGAGGTCGTCGATTTCCAGCTCGTCGTAGCCGATTTCGACGACGCTGTCGTACCGGACGCCCCGGCGCCGGGAGCTCTCTTCGTCGAGGGTAAAGACCACCACCGACGACCGGTAAAGCTGCCTTAAGCCCTTCACCTCCGCCCGCCGCGCCTTATCTTCGGCCTTCCAGCCGTACTCGTTGTGCATGTCGAAGACCAGGACCGAGGCGAGGCCGCTGCGGATGATCCCCAGGAGCAGAAGGCGGGTGAGGAAGCTTTTGCCCGTCCCGCTTTTGCCGAAGACGCCGTTACTGCGCTCCACCAGCCGCCGGATGTCGATGCAGAGGGGGACCTCGGGCATCTCCAGGGGGGAGCCCACCCGAAAGTTGTGGGCCTCCCGCTCGTCGCCGTAGACGGCCGCCAGGTCTTCGGCGGTGGCCTCGTAGACGGGGGAGAAGTGGGCCGGCACCGTTTTAACCGGCTCCGGGGGCTCCTCCGGGGCGGCCGGCAAAATGAGGGTCGGCAGAACCTGGAGAACCCCGTAGGTCGTAATGCCCCCCATTACCCGGGCGATAAAGGGGTCGTCGTAGTCGGGGGGAACGCTGGCCACCTGTTCGCTCACGCTCTTAAGTTTCACGTCCGTTACCAGGCAGAGGAACCGGCGCCGGTCGCCTTCGACGGTGACGAAGCGGCCGATGCCCATCTCCTCCACCGAGACCTCGGCATCCAGCCGCACCTCCAGCCCGCCGGAAACGGAGCCCCCGACCACCCGCCCGATCCGGCGGGGTCTGGTTAGAAGGGGACCTCGGCCGTCACGCCCCACCTTTAAGCCTCCGCAAAAGCAGCTGAAGGCGGACCGGGTTCGGGGCCAGGAGTCTGGCCAGCTCCCGCCCGGCCCGCACCAGGAACTCCTCCGGGGCCGGCCGATGTCCGGCGGCCTGCCGGAGGGCGGCCGCGACCAGCTCATCCACCGGGGCCGGGGAAGCCTGTTCCAGAAGGAGCCCGAGGAAGTCGAGCCTTTCGGTGAAGCCCGTGACCTCTTGGGGGGTGCAGAGGTAAACGAAATCGTGGATCCGGGGCGGGGTCGGGGGAAGGGTCTGCCGGACGGCCCCGTTTTCGGCGTAGCCGACGATGACGGCCTCAAACTCCGTCCGGAAAAGCTGGGCAAGGTGGGGATTTTGCCTGAAGATTTCTTCCGGGTCGGCCTCTTCCCGGCCCCGGGCTACCGGTCGGCGGCCCGGGTCGATGCTGGCCGTGCGCACCGCCGCCACCAGCCCGAAGACCGGCCGCCCCGGGGGGCCCGTCCGCACCAGACTCCCCAGGGGCGGCGCCCCGTGCAGCTCGTAGCAGTGGGCCGTAAACCGGGAAGTGGCGGTTTCGACGACCTCTCCGACTTTAAGGGCCCTCATAGCTCTGCCAGGGCCTGCTCCAGGTCGGCGATGATATCCTCCGGGTCCTCGATCCCCACCGACATCCGGATGAGGCCGTCGGTTATGCCGAGGCTCCGGCGCTCCTCCGGCCCCAGGTACCGGTGGGAGCTTATAGGCGGATAAAGGACCTCGGTGAAAACGTCCCCGAGGGTTGGGGCCGGCCGGCAGAGGCGCAGCCGGTCGATGAAGCCCATGGCCCGCTCCCGGGTTCCGTCCCGGAGCTCGAACGCGACCATTCCCCCGAAGCGGTCCCCGAAGAGCCGGCGGGCCACCCGGTGGTCGGGGTGGTCGGGCCGGCCGGGGTAGTAAACCCGGCCGATTTTCGGGTGGGCCCCCAGCCATCCGGCCACCCGGGCGGCGTTGGCGCAGTGGCGCTCCATCCGCAGGTGCAGGGTGCGGATGCCCCGGAGGATGAGCCAGGCCTCGAAGGGCCCCAGGACCGAGCCCACCAGCCGGACGATGGTGCGGAGGGCCGGCTCAAGCTCGGCCCCGGCCACCACCAGCCCGCCCATCACGTCCCCGTGGCCGGCCAGGTATTTCGTGGCCGAATGCACCACCAGGTCGGCCCCGGCTTCCAGGGGCCGGTAAAGATAAGGGCTTACAAAGGTCGCATCCACGATGACCCTGGCCCCGTAGCGGCGGCCCAGCCCGGCCAGGGCCGGAACGTCCAGCACCCGCAGGACCGGGTTGGTCACCACCTCGAAGAATAGCCCCTTGGGCCGCTCGGCCGCCAGCAGTCTCTCGGCGTTGGCCGGGTCGGTCAGGTCGGCGAACCGGACCTGAACCCCCATCGGGGCAAAGAACGTCAGGAGCAGGTCCCGGGTGGCCCCGTAGAGGTCTTGGGCCGCCAGGAGTCGGTCCCCGGGGGAAAGCTCCAGGGCCAGGAGGGCGGCGTGGACGGCCGCCATCCCCGACCCGAAGGCCACGGCGGCGGCCCCGCCCTCCAGGTCGGCCACGGCCCGCTCCAGGGCGGCGACGGTGGGGTTGGCGTTGCGGGTGTAGACGAACCCGGGCCGCTCCCCGGAAAAGACGGCGTCCAGGTCGGCCTGGGTGGGGTAGTAAAAGGCGCTGGCGGCGTAGATGGGGAAGACGGACGGGCGGAAATCCCCCGCCGGCGTCTCCTGGCCGCCGCCACTGTGGACGGCGCGGGTCCCGAAACCGGGCGAACGGTCTTCGGCCATTGCTAGCCGATGCTAGCACACCAGTTCGTTAAAATGCAAACGGCAGAATTTACCAGGCCGGGCTTTTAGGCTACCAGCTTACGTGTTATTATTAACTTCGAGTGGGCGCAGACAGCGTTGTCGGGGCTGCGCCCCGGTGACCTACAACCCACAGCGTGGTGGAGGGCAATGGACTTCTGGCGAACCTTTCCCGGACCCAACGCCGCCTACGTCCTGGAGCTCTACGAAAAATACCGGCTGGACCCGGAGTCGGTCGACCCCGCCACCCGGGCCTACTTCAGCCGGTGGGCGCCGCCGGTGGACGGGGCCGTTCCGACGGTGGCCCTCTCCAAACTGGCCGGGGCCGTCCAGTTTGCCAACGCCATTCGGACCTACGGCCACCTGGCCGCCCGCCTCGACCCTCTGGGCAGCGAGCCCCCGGGCCACCCCGCCCTCTCGGCCCAGTTCCACGGCCTTTCCGAGGCCGACCTTCGGGAGATTCCGGCCTCGGTCATCGGCGGGCCCATCGCCCGGGAGGCGGCCAATGCCCTCGAGGCGGTCCGCCGGCTCTTTGAGGTTTATGCCGGGACGGTCGGCTACGAGTTTGGCCACATCGAGGACCCGGCCGAGCGGGCCTGGCTTGAGGAAGCGGTGGAAAGCGGCCGGTACCGCCCGGAGCTCGGCCCGGCGGAAGCCGTTGCCCTCCTCGAAAGGCTTACGCAGGTTGAGGTCTTTGAGCAGTTCTTGCACCGGGCCTTCCCGGGCCGCACCCGCTTTTCCATTGAGGGCGTCGACATGCTGGTCCCGATGCTGGACCGGCTGGTGGGCCTGGCCGCGGCCGGCGAAGTCCGTCAAGTCCTGGTGGCCATGACCCACCGGGGCCGGCTCAACGTCCTGGCCCACATCTTCGGCAAGCCGTACGCCGAGGTGCTGGGGTATTTCCGGGAGGGGGCCCGGGAGCCGAGCCTGGAGGACCGGGACGGGATCCCCATCTACGGCGACGTCCACTATCACCTGGGCGGGCAGCGGGTCATTGCGGACGGCCGGTTGGTGGTGACCATGCCGCCCAACCCCAGCCACCTGGAGGCCATCTACCCGGTGCTGGAAGGGATGGCCCGGGCCGCGGCCGCCGACGCCTCCCGGCCGGGGGCGCCCCGGGTCGACCCGGGGGCGGTTCTGCCCGTTGTCATCCACGGGGACGCCGCCTTCCCCGGGCAGGGGGTTGTGGCCGAAACCCTCAACCTTTACCGGCTCCCCGGCTACACCGTGGGGGGAACCGTCCACATCATCGCCAACAACCAGATCGGCTACACCACCGAGCCCACCCTGGGCCGGAGCACCCGGTACGCCGCCGACCTGGTGAAGGGCTTCGGGATCCCGGTGGCCCACGTCAACGCCGACGACCCGGCGGCCTGTCTGGCTGCGGTCGAGCTGGCCTTCGCCTATCGGCAGAGGTTCGGCAAGGACTTCGTGGTCGACCTTGTCGGCTACCGCCGCTACGGCCACAACGAGGGCGACGAGCCCAGCTTCACCCAGCCCCTCATGTACGAGACCATCGGCCGCCACCCCACCGTCCGACAGCTCTGGGCCGAGCGGCTAATCCGGTCGGGGGTGGTGGGGGCGGACCTGCCGGAGCGGCTTCGGGAGAAGTACCTGGCGGAGTGGCGCCGGCTCTTTGAGGCCCCGGCCGAGGCCGTCCGCCCGGCCGAACGGCCCAAGGCCCCGCCGCCCAGGCCCCGGCCGGTGGAGACCGGGGTGCCCCTAGAGCGTCTCCGGGCCGTCTATGATGCCTGGCTCACCTTCCCCCGGGACTTTAACCTTAATCCCAGGCTGGAGCGGGCCCTTCGGCGGCGCCGGGCGGCCCTGGACAACCCCGCGGAGCCCAACGTCGATTTCGCCACCGCCGAGGGGGCGGCCTTCGCCACCATCCTGGCCGACGGGATACCCGTAAGGCTGGCGGGCCAGGACACGGGCCGGGGCACCTTCAGCCAGCGCCACGCCGTCCTCTACGACGCCCGCACCGGCCGGCCCTTTATACCCCTCCAGGCCCTGCCCCAGGCCCGGGCCGCCTTCGAGGTGGTGGACAGCCCCCTCTCGGAGAATGCGGCCCTGGCCTTTGAGCTGGGCTACAACCTGCAGGCCCCGGGGCGGCTGGTGGTCTGGGAGGCCCAGTACGGCGACTTCATCAACGGGGCCCAGGTGCCCGTCGACGAGTTCATCGTCTCCGGCCGGGCCAAATGGGGGATTGCCCCTTCGCTGGTCCTGCTGCTGCCCCACGGGTACGAGGGTCAGGGCCCGGACCACTCCAGCGGCCGGGTCGAGAGGTTCTTAAGGCTGGCCGCCGACAACAACATGTTCATCGCCAACCCGACCACCGCGGCCCAGTACTTCCACCTGCTCCGGCGTCAGGCCGCCCTCCTGCGGGAGGACCCCCGGCCGCTGGTGGTCTTCACCCCCAAGAGTTTACTGCGCAACCCGGCGGCCTTCTCGGCCCTCCGGGAGCTGGCCGAAGGACGCTGGCAACCGGTGCTGGACGACCCGGCCGCCGACGAGCGGGGAAGGGTGCGCCGGCTGGTGCTCTGTAGCGGCAAGGTCTATTACGACGCCGTCGCCGACGAGCGCCGGGCCCTGGCCCGGGAGCTGGCCATCATCCGGGTTGAGGAGCTTTACCCGTTCCCGGCCGAGGAGCTGCGGGCCCTGCTGGAAAGCTACCCCGCCGTGGAAGAAGTCATCTGGCTCCAGGAGGAGCCCCAGAATATGGGGGCCTGGGCCTACATTCGGCCGAGGCTCGAGGAGCTTATCGGCGGGCGCTGGCCCCTCCGGTATATCGGTCGGCCGCCGGCTTCCAGCCCGGCCGAGGGTTCCATGGCCCAGCATCTGGCCAATCAGCGGGCCATAATCGAACAGCTTTACGCGCCCCGGGAGCTGCCGGTTCCGAGCGGGCGGTAAGGGGGTAGAAAGATGGCGACGGAGATCGTTTTTCCGGAGGTTGGGGAGTCCATCGTCGAGGCCACGGTTGCCCGGTGGCTGAAGCGGGAGGGGGAGCCGGTGGTGGCTGGCGAGCCCGTGGTGGAGCTGGAGACGGAGAAGGCCAACGTGGAGGTTCCGGCCCCCCGGTCGGGCGTCCTGGCCCGGATCATCCGGCGGGAGGGGGAGGACGTCCGGGTGGGGGAGGTGCTGGGGGTGGTCGAGGAGGCCCCCGTCGGGGCCGAACAGCCCCCGGCCGCCCCGGCGCCCGAGGAGACGGCCGGGGTCCGGGCCGAGGAGGGGCCCAAGGCGACGCCCCTGGCCCGGCGGCTGGCCGAGGAGGCCGGCATCGACCTTTCTAAGGTGCCGGCCTCCGGGCCCGGCGGCCGGGTGACCCGGGAGGACGTGCTGGCCTATATCGAACGGCAGCGGGCCGCGGCCCAGGCCGAGGCCCCCCGTCCGGCCCAGCCCCAGGTCGGGCCGGAGGTGGAGCCGGCCCCGGTCCGGCCGGACACCCGGGCCGCCCCGCCCCGGCCTGAGGCCCCGGCCTGGACCCCGCCCCCGCCGCCCCCCATCACCCGGCCTGAGGCCGAGGCTCCGCCCCGGGAGGTTCGGGTGCGGATGTCCCGGCGCCGGCAGACCATCGCCCGCCGGATGCTCGAGGCCACCCAGACCACGGCGATGCTCACCACCTTTAACGAGGTGGATATGGGGGCGGTGATGGAGGTCCGGCGCAAGTACCGGGAGATGTTCCAGCAAAAATACGGCGTAAGCCTCGGCATCATGCCCTTCTTCGTCAAGGCCACGGTGGCCGCCCTCAAGGCGTTCCCCAAGCTGAATGCCGAGATTCAGGGGGACGAGATTGTTCATAAAAACTACTACGATATCGGCATCGCCGTGGGGGCCACCGAAGGGCTTGTCGTTCCCGTCCTTCGGGACGCCGACAAGCTGAGCTTTGCCGAGATCGAGCAGAAGATCGCCGACTTTGCCCGGCGGGCCGAAGAAAACAAGCTTACCCTCGAGGAGCTTCAGGGCGGGACCTTCACCATCACCAACGGCGGCGTCTTCGGGTCCCTGCTGAGCACCCCGATCCTGAACCCGCCCCAGGTGGGCATCCTCGGCCTGCACCGGATTATCGACCGGCCCGTTGCGGTCAACGGCCAGGTGGTCGTCCGGCCGATGATGTACGTCGCCCTTACTTACGACCACCGGCTGGTGGACGGCCGGGAGGCGGTGCAGTTTCTGGTCCGAATCAAACAGCTCGTCGAGGACCCGGCCCTCCTGCTGGTCGAAGGGTGGTGACGGCCCGCCGGCTCCGGCTAAGGCTTCTGCGCCTCGCCTTCGGGGCCCTTTACGGTCCCCTGGCCCCGGCCTACGACCTGATAACCCGGCTTTGTTTCGCCGGGGAGTGGGACCGCTGGCAGGATGCGGCCGCCGCCCGCCTGGTTGGGGGCCGCATCCTTGAGCTGGGACCCGGCACCGGCGCCCTGGCCGCCCGCCTCGTCCGCTCGGGGTTTGACTACACCGGCCTGGAACCTTCGGGGCCGATGCTGGCCCTTGCCCGGCGCCGACTGGGGCAAACCGGCCGGCCCTTTAACCTGGTCCGGGGCCGGGCCCAGGGCCTGCCCTTTAAGGCGGGCGTCTTTGACGCCGTGCTGGCGACCTTTCCCACCGAATACGCCGTCGACCCGGCCGCCTGGTCCGAGGTCTTCCGGGTCCTGCGGCCCGGCGGCCGCTGGGTGGTGGTCTACGCCGGGGCCCTCAGCCCCAGGGGCCTTCGGGGCCGGCTCTCGGCCTGGGTTCAGCGGCTGGCCCTCGGCCCCCCGGATGCCCCGCCCCGCCCCCCGCTCCCTGAAGTGCCGGGCTTTTCGGCGGCCTGCTGGGAGGCCCAAACGCCGGGCGGGAAGGCCTTCGGTTGGGAGGCGGTCCGGACCCTAGCGGCCGAAGTGGCGGTGGAGGTCCCGGCGGCCGATGCGGAGGAAGACCGGGTAGCCGTGGGGGCAGAGCAGGCCAACCCCGACGGCGGCGGCCGCCCGCAGTAGCCGGCGCTGTTCGTCGGGGGTGAGCTTCTCCCCCCGCTTGACGGCCCGCCGGCAGGCCAGGGCCGCCCGGACCCGCCGGTCCCATTCGGCCTGCCCGGGCTCGTCCAGGGCGAGGATAAGCTCGGCCAGGCACGATTCGGCCGCCCCCCCATCCAGCCCCACCGGAGCCGCCTCCAGGATAAGGGTTCGGTCCCCGGCCCGCCGGACGGCGAAGCCGAAGCGGCCCAGGACCGGCAGAACCTGGGCCATCCGGGCGGCCTGCTCGGCCGAGAGGGGGATGGCGACGGCCGAAAGGAGAAACTGGCCGGGCCCTTCGGCCCCCTGCGTTTCTAAAAAGATGCGGGCCTCATCCAGGCGGTGGGGGTCCACCAGGTAGAGGTCGTCCTCCGAGCGGCAGACCAGATACTCCCCCGCCAGGTCGCCCAGCGGCTCCAGCCGGGACCAGTCGAACTCGGGCTCCGGCCGCTCCCGGATGGCGGTCCCGGCCAGGGGCAGTGCGGGCATCCGCCAGTCGGACGGGGCGGCCTCCTCTTCGAAGCGGGGGGCGTCCAGGGCGGCCCGGACCGCCTCCCCGACCAGGGCCGCAACCTCGGCCTCGGCCCGAAGCCTCACCTCAAGCTTGGCCGGGTGAACGTTCACGTCGATATCCTCCCGGGGGAGCTCCAGGGCCAGGAAGCCGTAGGGGTAGCGGCCCCGGGGAAGCCGGCTCCGGTAGGCCTCGACCACGGCGCGGCGGATGGGCCGGGCCTCGACGGGCCGGCCGTTTACGGTTATCACCAGGTGGCCGGGGTCGGTTTTAAAGGTACCGGGGCGGCTCAGGTAGCCGTGGACCCCCACCCGCCCGGCCTCGGCCCCGACCGGGACCCAGCATTCCCGGCCGGACCGGGGGTAGAGGGCCTGCAGGACCCCCACGCGGTTGCCGTCGCCGGGGGTGTGCAGGAGGAGGCGGCCGTCCGCCAGGAAGTAAAAGCGGACCGTCGGGTAGGCCAGGGCGTACTGGGCCACCACCCGGGCGCAGAGGGCCGCCTCCCGGCGGGGGTCCTCCAGGGCCCGGCGGCGGGCCGGCAGGTTCTCGAAGAGGTTTCTTACGGCCACGATGGTGCCCGGCGGCGCCCCCACCTGCTCAAAGCCCACCAGCTCCCCGAAGCGGTAGGTTACGGCCGCCCCGTAGGGCTGGTCCGGGGGGCGGGTGACCATCCGGACGGTGGCGGCCGCGGCGATGGCGGCCAGGGCCTCGCCCCGGAAGCCCAGAGTGGCCGTCCGGCCGATGTCTTCGGCCGTCTCCACCTTGCTGGTGGCGTGGCGGCGGAAGGCCAGGGGGACCTCTTCGGCCGGGATGCCGGCCCCGTCGTCGGAGACCCGGATGCAGTCGAGGCCCCCATTTTCGACCTCGACCCGGATCTGCCGGGCCCCGGCGTCCAAGGCGTTTTCGATGAGCTCTTTAACGGCGCTGGCCGGCCGACTGACCACCTCCCCGGCGGCGATGCGCCGGACGACCTCTTCCGGCAGGACCCGAATCGGGCTCATCGAGGGATCCGGGTTTTCAGGACGCTGAGAAGCTCCACCGCCCGTTGGAGGGTTTCCAGGCGCTTGGGGAAGGCGAACCGAACCTTATTGCGGCCTCTGGCCGGGTCGGAGTAAAAACTGCTGCCCGGCACCGTGGCAACCCCCACCTCCTTGACCAGGTAGCGGGCGAACTCCACGTCGTTGTCAAACCCGAAGCCGGTAAAATCGGCCATCACGTAGTAGGCCCCCTGGGGCTTAAAGCACCGAAAGCCCAGTTCTTCCAGCGCCCCCACCAGGAAGTCCCGGCGCGCCCGGTAGTCGGCCAGGAGCCGGGCGTAATATTCGTCGGGCAGGTCGAGGGCTACCGCCGCGGCCTCCTGAAGGGGCGCCGGAGCCCCCACCGTGAGAAAGTCGTGGACCTTTCGGATGGCGTCCGTAAGCGCCGGCGGGGCCACGATGTAGCCGATGCGCCAGCCGGTGAGGGAGTAAGTTTTAGAGATGCCGCTTATGGTCACCGTCCGCTCCCGCATGCCGGGCAGGGTCATCAGCCGGATGTGCTCCCCTTCGTAGACCAGGTGCTCGTAGATCTCATCGGTGACGGCCACGGCGTCGAATTCCTGGCAGAGGCCGGCGATAAGCTCCAGCTCGGCCCGGCTGAAAACCTTCCCCGTCGGGTTGTTGGGGGTGTTGATGATGACCGCCTTGGTCCGGGGCGAGAAGGCCCGGCGAAGCTCGTCGGGGTCCAGGTGCCAGTCGGGCTCGTGGAGGGTGACGAACTTGGGGGTTGCGCCCGCCAGAACGGCATCCGGCCAGTAGTTTTCGTAAAAGGGCTCAATAACGATGACCTCGTCGCCCGGGTTAACCAGGGCCAGCATGGCGGAGGCCATGCACTCGGTGGCCCCGCAGCAGACGGTCACCTCCCGCTCCGGGTCGATCTCGACCCCGGCGTGCCTTCGGTACTTGCGGGCGATGGCCTCCCGGAGGGTCTTGCTCCCCCAGGTGACGGCGTACTGGTTTATGTCGGCCATAATGGCCCGGCAGGCGGCCTCCTTGACGGGGGCCGGGGCCGGAAAGTCGGGGAAGCCCTGGGCCAGGTTGATGCCCCGGTCGCCGTGATGAAGCAGGATGAGCCGGGTCATCTCCCGGATTACCGACTCGGTGAAGAGGCGGGTCCGGTTGGCGGTAAGGTCGGCCATGGGTAGGGTCTCCTGGGTCGTGGTCTTTTAAGGGTAATTTTACCACCCCCGCCGGCACGGCCGAGAACCGGCCCGCGGTCCGTCCGGAGCTCGCCGGTCTTCGGCGCCCATCCGGCAGTCAACCGTCCTGTAGGGGCGTAGGGCGGTGGGCCCTTAACGCCGAAAGCCTTAGCGCTCCCTCCTGCGAGGGATAAAATAAAAACCGCCAGGCATCAGACCCGGCGGCCGGTGGACCTGAGGGGACTCGAACCCCTGACCTCCTCAATGCCATTGAGGCGCGCTCCCAACTGCGCCACAGGCCCAACCAGCCCTAATTATAACCGGGTTTCAAGGCCCCTGTCAAACACTTGTATGAGTTCCCTCTGTCCCAAAGGCGGTGGGAGGAATTTAAGGTCCTGGGTGACCCCAAACTTAACATAAGTCGCCTTGCGACTTATGTTAAGTTTGCCAAGCCTGGCGCAGGTCAGGAAGAGCGCCGATTCGACCCCGGCAAAGGTCTTAAAACCGCGGACCGTCCGGGCCCTCACGGCCTTCGGCCGGCCAATGGCCTGCTCGGTCCGATTGTTGGTCGAGGGAACCCCAAACTTAACATAAATCGCAGAGCGATTTATGTTAAGTTTGCCAGAGCCGGTACTTAGCCCACTGCTGGGATAACCTCAAGATAAACTGCTTTAGCCTGTAAAGTGGGTCCGGGGTCAAACCTGGCCTTGATTTTTAACCCCAAGCGCGCAGCGCTTCGCCTCTTTCCCCCATCCTGGGGAAGCAGCGGCCTTCGGCCGCTCTGTCTGACCTCATCCAGGATCGGCTTTACCTGCTCCCCAAGCTCGGCCTCAAAAGTCTTGATGAGCCTCCCTACCCGCCGCTTCAGGTGAAACCGGCAGTGCGCCTGTCGAAGGTCCAGGGCCTGAGCAACCAGGTTGTACGTGGGAAGCTCGTCGGTTACGATGACCTCAACCCCAAAGGCTTTCACCAGGGGCTCAAGCCGGCCGGCCTTTGGCCGGCGCGGGCAAAGCCCGCCAGCTTTAACGTCATGGTCGGATATCCAGCTATTCTTGACATAACCTGCAAAGCAAGTTATGTCAAGAATAGCTGGCCGCTGCCCAGGTCCAGGGCAATAATAATCCCGTGTTCCTGCCCCCTGATTTTGACCAGGGTTCCATCCAGCCCAAGGACCCTGACCTTGCGCTTTTTAAGCGGCGGCTTCGCCGCCCGCTGCTCCGAGACCGCCCGAAGGTCCCTTGAGGCCGTGGATTTGCCGATACCGGCCCCAAACTGGTCGAAAAGCCGGCCACCTTCGGCGGCGCGGGTGAAGCCCGCCGACCTGGTGCTTACGCCCGGCGTCCAGGCAATGGCGGCCAGAACGATGATCTGCCGACTCTGGTCAGGACGGCCGGCCTGAAGGTCCGGCGGAAGGGGGCCGCGACCCGGGGTCCGGCCCATAGCTCGTCTCCCGGCGGATTGGCCCATCGCCGGCATCGGCGGACCCAAAGCCTTACGAGACCAGGCCGATGCCCTGGTAGAATAACTGCCTGGGGTGCCCGCGTCGGGAAGTGGCAATCCCGAGTCCCTTCACTTCTCGGCCGAATACCCGCCGCGTCACCGGGTCGAGACCGGCCTCCCGGCACCACTTCGCGTAGGCCTCGTAGAGCCCGGCGGCTTCGACCTGCAGGTCCTCCCCAACAGCGCTCTGGGCCGTGAGGAAGAGGCGGACCGACCATTCCCGTTCGGCCTGCCGGTACCTGTTAAGCAGCCTCTCGACGAATACTTTACGGTCCCTGAACCCGACCCCCAGGGCCGCGGCGACGGCCTCGAGCTCGGTCCGGCCAAAGCCGACTTCGGCGAGCCGGCCCAGGCCCACGGCCACTTTCGGCGGGACCCGCGGCGGAAGCTCGGCCGGCCGGGGCTGGGACTCCGGGGCGGGACGACCTGGGCGCCGGGGCTCGGGCTCGCCCCGGGCGTTCAGGGCCTTCTTTACGGCCACCCGGACCTGAGCAAGACTGTAGGCCCGGCCGACCGGAAGGTTCGAAAAGCCATACCGCCGCCGGTCCACCGGGAAGTGCCAGCCGTCCACGACCAGCAGAGTTCCACAGAAGAGGGGCATCAGGAATCCGGGACCGGCGAAGGCCGGATCCCGCTCGGCCCGGGCCAGGTCCTTAAGCAGGCGGGCCAGCTCGGCGGCCTTCTCCGCGGGCTTATTGATAACCCACGGCTCCTTAAGCCGCCAGAATGCGACGTAGAGGGCCTCGGGGTCGGTCTCGACCCGCTCGGAGACCTCCCAGACGTGATTTACGCCCAGGTCAGGGTAGCCCCGTAGGGCAGGGTGATTCTGGGCCGAGGCCAGCTTGGCATACCAGAGATGGGGCGGCTCGACCTTCCAGACACCGGTCAGTTCGCACTCCCGCAGGAAGGGCTCGGCCCAGGGTGCCCGGCCCCGGTAGACGACCCAGAGGCAGAAGACCTCCCGAAGGATTTCCAGTCCGGACGCCGGGTCCCTCACCTCAAACGATAAGGTAGCCGACATGCCGGTGCGACTCCCAGCTCTCCTCCAGCCAGGCCTTCAGGCCCCCGGCATCGGCCCCAGCAAGGGTGAACCTGCGGGGCGGCTCCCGGCCCCAGGTGTCGGCGGTGTGTTCGCCAAGGACCACCCCCTCAACGGTCGACATCCGCCCCAGGCCGGTTGCGGCCAGGAGCCAGTCGATGTGACCGCCATGGAACAGATGATACGGCTCGATAGGCACTTTGCTGAAAGGGTATGGCTCGGCGGCAAGGTAAATAAACCGGCGGATGAACCGCTCGTCGACGGGGACTCCCCCCACTTCCGGCCGCAATAAAGGTGATGCGCGGCTCCGGACGGCCATATCACCCTCCTGGTTCGGAAATTTGTGCCAGCGGGACGGGCACGCCGATGTGGAAGCCCTGGGCGTAGTCAAGGCCCAGCTCCCGGACCAGCCGAAGGGTGGGCTCATCTTCGACCCACTCGGCTACGGTCGCCCCGCCCAGGTCCCGGGCGAGACGGCCAATGGCCTGCACGACCTTCTGTCCCGGTCCGTCAGTAGGCAGATTCCGGATGAGACGGCCGTCCACCCTTACGTAGTCAACCGGCACGTGACGCAGGTAGTGAAACGACGAAAATCCAGCCCCAAAGTCGTCTAGAGCCAGGCGGTACCCCCGTTCCCGCAGGGCAGTGAGATGCCCGCGGATGGCCGTCAGGTCGGCCAGCATCCGCTGCTCCGTAATTTCCAGAACCAGGCGGTTCGGCTCCACCTCAGCCCACTCCAGCAGTCGGAGCATCCGCTCAAGGCTCCCCCGGTCACTCATGGTTCGCCCGGATATATTCACGTGGAGCCGCAGGGCGGTCTCCTTTGCCAGCCGGACGGCCTCGGCAAGAACCTTCAGGTCCACCTCGACAATAAGTCCCAGGCGCTCGGCCGCCTCCAGGAATGCTGCCGGTGTAAGCAGTTTCTCCCCGACCCGAATTCGCGCCAGCAGTTCGTACTGGGTAACCCGACCCGTCCGCAGGTCAAGAATCGGCTGGGCAAAGACTTCCAGGCCGTTCTCGGTCAGGGCCCGGGCAAGCTCGTCCCTGACCAAGTTTGGGAACCAGGCGGCATCCGGGGTCCAGACCTGGGTCTGGTCGTCGCCCAGGTCCTTGGGGGCATACCGAGCGCGGTCGGCCGCCGCAAGCGCCTGCTCCACCGTCCGGGCTCGCCCCGGGAAGACGGCTATTCCGCAACTGGCCCCCACCTGCAGGCGACCATCCCCCAGCCGTGCCATCCGCTCCCGGATGGCCCCAAGAATCCGCCCGGCCACGGCCCGGGCGTGCTCAGCGGCGGCGGGAAACAGTACTACCCCGAACTCATCCCCCCCCAGCCGGGCCAGAATCCCGCCCCGCCGCAGTCGGCTCCTCATCAGAGCGGCCAGCTCCTGCAGCAGCCGGTCGCCCGCCTGATGGCCGAGCAGGTCGTTGACGGCCTTAAAGTTGTCCAGGTCGGTCAGAAGAATTGCCCCGGTTCGCCCCGTCCGCTGGGCCAGGCCTAGCCGCCGGGTAAGCTCGGCCTCAAAGCGGCGGCGGTTAAAAATACCGGTCAGGGGGTCGTGTTCGGCCAGGAACCTGACCCGCTCCTCGTACCCTTTGCGTTCGGTGATGTCCTCGACGGTTCCTTCGTAGTACACCACCTGCCCGGAGGCGCCCCGGACCGCCCGGGCAGACTCCCGGACCCAGATGGGGGTCCCGTCAAACCGGCGCCAGCGAACCTCATAACCAACGAGGGTGCCCCGCCGCTCGATTAGCCGCTGCCAGCGAAGCCGGTCGTTCGGGTCCGCGTAGATGGCCCGGACCGGGGTCCCCAGCAAGCTTGCCCGGTGAGGGTATCCAAGTATCCTTACCAGGGCATTGTTCACGGCGATAAGGCGGCCATCGGCCGTTGAGCGGTAGGCGCCTACTGGCAGTCGGTCGGTCACCTCCTGCAGGTTCTGGAGCTGGAGTATCCGGGCAAGAGCGCCCGCCGCAAGCTCGCACAGCAGGACGGCAAAGCGGGCCCGGTCTTCAGGAACCGGCCGGGTCTGGACCCAGTTCACCGCCACAACCCCGACGGGGTTTTCCCCGTTCAACATCGGCAGCATGAGGCTCTGCCTGACTCCGGCCCGGCGGACAGGCTCGGGGATGAAAAAGGGCCGCTCAAGGCTGTCGAGGTGGCAAAAGGCCGGCTTACGGGTGTAGAGGGCCCAGGCCGGCCCACTGCTTTCGGGGGACTCAGGGGAAGCTGAAGCCGGCCCACATGGGCCTCCGGCCACCCCCACCCGGCGGCCAGGGTAAGGCACGTGCCGCTCGGGTCGACCACCAGCAGGCTGAGGGCATCGGCTTCCAGAGTCCGGCGCAGAACTGGAAAAAGCGCCCGGCCCAGGTCGTCAACGGTGGCAACATTCAGCAGGACCCGGGCCAGCTCCGAAACCTCATCCCGCTCCCGCTGCCGGGTGGCCTCGGCCCCTGACAGGGTCAACACCCGCTCCAGAGCAAGCCCGACCAGGGCGCCGACCAGATCAAGGAGCTCGGTCGGGACGGCCGGAGGGGGCTGCCGTCCGGCGGCAGTCAGGTTCATAAGCCCCAGAATCCGGTCCCCAGCGTAAATGGGGACCGAGAGGTGAGACCCTGGCATCCCGGCGAGCTCGAGCCGCTCCCAGGGCATCCAGTTGGTCGACTTGACCATCTGGCCGGCCAGAAGCCGACGCTGGCATCGACAGGGTCCCCGCTTCAGCCCCGGGCAGTCATCGGCCGCCAGCTCCGACGGGATGCGATAGCTGGACGCCAGAAAGCACCCCTCAGGTTCCAGCCGGAGAAATACCCAGCCGGCAGCAAGCCCGAGGGTGTCCACGACCAGCCTGAGAACCGAATCGAGCATGGGACCAGGCTTCTGGTGGCGATGGAGCTCGTTCACAATGGCCTGAAAGGCCTGGAAGCTTAAGCCCCACGCAGCCGGTGGTCCGTCGACCTGCCTGCGTTCCCGACGGTCGCGCCGGTAGCCGGGTTCGGCGCTGCTGGCGGGCAATAAGGATGCCGTCACGGCTCCCTCCTTTGCCAGAATCCCGGTCGGCGCATGCGGGCAGAGGGAGACGGCTTCGGCTCGGGAGAGAGTAAGTCCGTCCGAAGAGGAGACCGGCGAGGGGACGGGGGGACAGACCCGGGTCTGTCCCCGGGGCCGCAACCCGGAAAGAAGCAAAAGTTCCGCACTATCCGCCTCACTCCGCTCTGCGCCACGCCCCCTTTGGGCGGCGCCCAAAGGGCGGCTCCAGGGCGCCTGCGAAATTCAACCGGGTAGTCCGGGCTCCCGCTACCGGACTATCCGGCAAGAATGATAAGGGACCGGCGTTTGTTCGTCCAGTGGATTGTATCGACTGGCTTTCCTCCAGGTATCCCGAATATTGCTAGCATACAGGCTGTAGGGCGGACGGCCATGCCCCATGCAGGAGGGTCGGCGGCGACCTGGCGCATCTTTCCAGAGGGTCTGGGGCCGCAACCCGGAAAGCCCTGAGCCTGGCGGACAGCCAGGGATTAAGGTCGGGCTTACATGTTAAGCTTATAATTGACGCCCTTTGGGGAGAGCCGAGCCGATGCTCAAATCCCACAACTGCGGCGAGCTTCGCCCGGCCCATATCGGGCAGGAGGTGACCCTGGCCGGGTGGGTCCACCGGCGCCGGGACCACGGCGGCCTCATCTTCATCGACCTGCGGGACCGCTCCGGGCTGGTCCAGGTGGTGGCCAACCCCCAGGTCGCCCCGGAGGCCCACGAAACGGCCGACCTCTGCCGGTCCGAGTATGTGATTCTGGTGGGCGGCACCGTGAGCCGCCGGCCGCCCGGGACCGAAAACCCCAACCTGCCCACCGGTGAGGTGGAGGTGGTGGCCCGGACGATTCGCATCCTTTCGGCCGCCCGGACCCCGCCCTTCCCCATCGCCGACGACCAGGCTGTCGACGAGTACGTGCGGCTGAAATACCGCTACCTGGACCTGCGCCGGCCGAAGATGCAGGCCAACCTTATCCTCCGCCACCGGGTGACAAAGTTCATCCGGGATTACCTGGATGCCCGGGGCTTCGTCGAAATCGAGACCCCGATTCTTACCAAAAGCACCCCCGAGGGGGCCCGGGACTACCTGGTGCCCAGCCGGCTCCACCCCGGCAAGTTCTACGCCCTGCCCCAATCCCCCCAGCAGCTCAAGCAACTGCTGATGGTGGCCGGCTTTGAGAAATACTTCCAGATCGCCCGCTGCTTCCGGGACGAGGACCTGCGGGCCGACCGCCAGCCCGAATTCACCCAGCTCGACCTGGAGATGAGCTTCGTCGACCAGGAGGACGTTTTAAACCTGATTGAATCGTTAATTACCGACCTGGTTCGGACCGTAACCCCCGAGTTTAAGGTCCGGAGCCCCTTCCCCCGGCTTACCTACCGGGAGGTGGTGGACCGCTACGGCACCGACCACGCCGACCTGCGCTTCGGCCTGGAGCTGGTGGACGTCACCGACATTCTGGCCGAGACCCCGTTTCAGGTTTTCCGCCAGGCCGTGGCCGCCGGCGGCCGGGTGAAGGGGATTAGGGTTCCCGGCCAGGCCGGCATCAGCCGGCGGGAGGTGGAGGAGCTGGCCGCCTACGTCCGGCAGTTCGGCCTTGGGGGTCTGGTGAGCGTGGCCGTGGAGGCCTTTACCGGCCGGGAGGGCCAGATTCGGGTCGGGGAGCTGGGGGTCCGGTCGCCGGTGGGCCGTCACCTGACGGAGGCCGAGTTGGCGGGCCTCATCGGGCGCTTTGGGGCCGAGGCCGGGGACCTGCTCCTGCTGGGGGCCGGGCCTTACCCGGCGGTCTCCCGGGGGCTTGCCGAGCTTCGGGAGGAGCTGGGACGCCGGCTGGGTCTGGCCGACCCGGACCTGCTGGTGTTCGCCTGGGTGGTGGACTTTCCGGCCTTTGAGTTTAAGGAGCAGGAGAACCGCTGGGATGCGGTCCACCACCCCTTCACCGCCCCCCGGGACGAGGACCTGCCTTACCTGCTCACCGACCCCGGCCGGGTGCGGGCCAAGCAGTACGACCTCATCTGCAACGGCCACGAGCTCGGGGGCGGAAGCATCCGGATCACCGACCCCGAGGTTCAGCGGCAGGTCTTCCAGGTGATGGGCCACACCCGGGAGAATATCGAGCGGCAGTTCGGCCATCTGCTTACCGCCTTCGAATACGGGGTGCCTCCCCACGGGGGGATCGCCATCGGCCTGGACCGGCTGGTCGCCCTTTTGGCCCGGGAGTCCACCATCCGGGAGGTTATCGCCTTCCCGAAGACCAAGGACGCGGTGGACCTCCTTTTCGGGGCCCCCTCGGAGGTGAGCCCGGAGCAGCTTAAGGAGCTGCACATTAAGGTCTGTCTTGAGGATTTAGCGCAACCACGATAAAATCGTCGCCCCCGAGGGGCCGGGCGTAGGCCGTCCGGATTTCAAAGGCCACGGGCAGGTCCGGCCGGTTCGCCAGGTCGGGATACCAGGCCGGGAAAAATACCAGGTAATGGGCACCCCGCCGGCGCAGTTCGGCCACCAGCCGTTCGGGGTCCCGGACGTGGGGGATAAGCTCCGGGTTAAGGAGGCCGGCCGTATCAATTAAAGTCCGGCCGCCGAAATAGCCCAGTGCCCCCACGTCGTGGGCGGCAACGACGGTCCCCGGCGGGGTCTCCGTCCGGACCCAGCGGGCAACCCCCAGGTGCTCGTCGTTAATCCAGCGCACCTCAAGGCCGTAGTTTCGGGCACCCGCCAGGTTGAAGAGGAGGACCCCGAAAAGTAAAACCCGGGGAAACCAGCGCCGGACAATTCCCAGCCCGAGGGCATTAAGGGCGTATTCGACCCCCAGAAGGCCCCCCACCAGCAGGGGCGGGAGGGCCGGCTGAAGGTAGCGGCCGTGGTGGAAGGTGGCCGGAACCACCTGGGAGATCGCTACCAGTAAGATCGGGGGCCAGAGGAGGAGGGGCAAAGCTTGGGGCCGGCGGCCGAAGCGGACCGCGGCGCCCAGAAGGCCGGGCCCGACCAGCAGAAGGGGCCCCCTGGTGAGCTCCGTGAGGGCCGCCGGCAGGAAAAGGCCCAGGCGGACCAGCCCCCCGCCCCCGCCGTACCCGACGTATTTGGCCATAAAGGTGCTGGGGAACGGGCTGCCGGTCACCTGCCAGTTCCAGAGGCCCACCGGCCCTACCAGGAGGCCCCAGACCAGGCCGGCCGCCACCGGCCCGAGGCCCGCCCGGGCGCCGTCCACACCCGCCCGGACCAGGCCCACCAGGCCGGCCAGCACCCCCAGCTCGGGCCGGAGGAGGGTGCCCACCGCGGCCGCGGCCCCAAAAAAGACCCACCCCCACAGGCTTTGGGGTCCGGAGAGGCCCCAGGTAAGGAGCACCAGCACCACCCAGAGGGCGGCCGCCGTCTCCATCCCCGACAGCCCGGACCAGAGGATGTGGGCCTCCCCGGCCACCAGCAGACCCGCCCACCCGGCCCAGACTGAATCGGGGGCCAGCCGCCGGGCCAGAAGGGTCGCCTGCCGGCCCGCCAGACCCACGAAGGCCAACCCCCACCCCAGGCCCCAACCGACCGGGTCGGCCCCGAGCAGGTGGCCCACGGCCATCAGCCAGGTCCAGAGGGGGGCGGTGGAGGCGGCCACCGGCCGCCCCTCGGCGTAGTACATTCCCCCGAGGCCAAAAAAGTTCCGGGCGATGGTCTGGTGAATCCAGGGGTCGTCCAGGGGAAAGCCGTAGCCGGTGCCGGCGTAGATCCGGACGCTCAGAAGGTAAAGGAGCCCGAGGCCGGCGGCCAGGCCGAACGGCGCAAGCTCCGCCCGGAGCCGGGCGGTCATAAGGCCTTTTTCCCCAACGGCCAGGACTTCCGGTAAACCTCCGCCAGCACGGCCCCGGCAACCGCCGGCGGGTAAGCCGCCCACACCCACCGGCCGTCGGCCCCAAGGCCGAAGCCGAGGACCGCCGGAAACCAGGTAAGCCCGAGCCAGAGCAGGAAGCCGGGAAGGGAGCCGGCCCATCGGCCCAGAAGCCACCCGAGGGGAACCAGGAGAACGGCCAGGTCGAAAATTCCGACGTGGGGCGTGAGGAGGAGGTTAAGCACGGTCGCCCCGATGATGCCGGCCCAGGGGAAGTCCCCCGACCGGAAAGCCTCCCGGACCGACCGGACCAGAAGCCACCCGGCCCCCAGCAGGCCCAGCACGGCCGGCAGGCCGAGGGCATCGGCCGGCTTCCAGGTGACGAAAGCGGGCCCGACGGCCGCCTGATAGCCCGAAAGGGCCCCGACAAAATCGGCCACCCACCAGCCGGCCGGGAGGCTGGTGGCCAGAACCAGGCCGCCCAGACAGGCCGCAAAACCGGCCGGAACGCCCAACCGGCCCCGGAGGGCGGCCCAGCCGAGGACCCCCAGGATGGGTAAGAAAGAGACCGAGGGCTTGATGGCGGCCAGGGCCAGGACCGCCCCGGCCGGGACTTCCCGGCCGGCCCGGAGCAGGGCCCAGGCCAGGGCCCCGAGGCCGAGAACGGCCAGGGCGTACTGGCCGACGACGATGGTGAGAAAGGCCGGCCAGAAAAGGCACAGACTTAGGAAGGCAAGGCCGAAGATGAGGGGCGGGGGCCGGGGCGAAACCTGCCAGACGGTCATAACCCCCAGGGTCAGCAGGGCGGCGAGGTTCAGGGCCCCCCAGACCCGAACGGCCGCCCCCAGGGGAAGGGGCAGCAACGGCCCGACCAGGGCCACGATGTAGGCGGGGTAATAAAACCCGAACTGGGGCTCTTCCGGCCGGCGCGGCCTGCCGTAGACGGCCTGGTGGATTTCGGCCTCAACCTCGGGACCGTACGGATTCTCACCCCGCAGGAGGGCCCTTCCCCCCACCCACCTGGGGTAAAGGTCGACCCCGAAGGGCCAGAGGATAACCTCCCCGCCCCCGGCCTCAAAACGGTGGGCCCTGGCCGGCAGCCGCCCGGCCAGCTGCCAGGCGATGGGCAAGGCCGCCAGAAAGGCCCCGGCGAAAACCAGCAGGGGCACAACCCAGGCCCGGTCCCGACCCCAAACCAGCCCCCGAACCGTCCGCGGTTTCACGGCCGACCGGCTAGCCCTCCACCCGGAAAATCTTCACCTCGCCCACCTGCCCCACGGCCTTGAATCGGGGGCTGGCCTCCGGGTCCTTCCAGAGGGGAAGCCAGGGCTCGGGGAAGGCCGGCTCTAAAAGCAGATACTTTACCCCGTAGCGGCGGCAGACCTGCCAGGTGGTTTCCAGGTCGTTGTTGGCCACCACCACGGCCGGGGTGCCGCTGGAATAGTAATAACCAGGGGGGTCCACCACCATGACCGGGTCGGCGAGCCCCTGCTGGCGGAACCAGGCGGCCACGGCCTCATAGGCCCGGAAGCGAACGTCCCATTCGCCGGCCGCCCGGATGCCCAGGCCCACGCTGGCGGCCACGAAGCCCCCGATAACAATCAGGCCGATGTTCCGAACGGCCCGCTCCGGCTCCCAGCGGGGCCGGTACCGGGCCGCCCGGCGGATGGCCTCCTCGAGGCCCAGGGCGGCGGCCACCCCGAAGAAGGGCAGTCCCACCACCCCGCTGTGCAAGAGGGTCCCCCGGGGCGACGGGAAGGTAAATACCAGCGTAAGGACGGCGTAGAGGACGGCCAGGTAGGCCCAGGCCAGGGCGAAGGCCGGTAAGGGCCGGAGCCGGTAAGCCCCCAGGAGGCCGAAGGGAAGCAGAAGCACCAGCGAAAGGTTAAGGGGATATTTTAAGTTCTCGACCCCGGCCTGAAGCTTCGACCGCAGGATGGGCCCAAGTCCCCAGCCCAGATAATAGGCCGGGCCCAGCTCCAGGCCGTAGCTGAAAACCTCGTTATATTCCCGCAGCCAGGCAACCTTGAATCCCCCGCCGGGCAGGGGGGTCCCGAAGGCCAGCAGGTTTCGGGCCCACCAGGGGGCGGCGGCCAGGCCGAAGCCCAGAAGGGCCAGGCCCACCAGGCCGACCCGCCGCCCCAGGGCGGCTTTCGTCCCCGGCCGGCAGGCCCAGCCGGCGACCACCGCCAGCAGGAGGGGCCCATCGGGCCGGGCCAGGTAGGCAAGGCCGCTCATAACCCCCGCCCCAACGGCCCCCCAGCGCCCGGCCGTCGGCAGGTCTCGGGCCAGGTAGAGGGTCAGCGCCCCCGTCAGGCCGAAGACGGCGAAGTTATCCGTTCCGTGCCAGTAAATAAAATAACTTCCGCCGGCCCCGGTGATTACCGCCGCCCAGAGACGCGGCCAGGCCGCCGGGGCCGGCCAGACCCGGCCCGCCAGGTGGTAGGCGAAGACGGGCAGGGCCGCCGAGGCGACCAGGCTCGGCAGCTGGGCGGCCCGGAAGGACTCCCCCAGCAGGGCGAAGGCCCCGGCGATAAGGACCGAGGTGAGGGGCATCCAGTAGTCGTTGCTCGGGTGGGTTATCGCCGGGGGCGGATTGAGCCAGTTCCAGATTACGTCTTCAACGAAGCCCCGGCCCAGGTAAAGGTTGCGGCCGACGTGGTAGTAATAAAACCCGTCCATGTAGCCCGGCTGGGAGACCAGCTGGGCCCCGAGGAGGCGCAGGCCTAAGAAAACCCCGAAGATGAGCAGATAAGGCCGGCTCACCTTAACCGGTAAAGGCCGTATTCGGGCCGCCCCGGGCCGCCGCCCCATTCCCCCAGCACCGGCAGGGTCTCCAGCTCGGACCGGACCCGGGCGGCCTCCTCCGTCGAGAGGCTTCCCCACACCCCGACCGCGTACTCGAAACCCCGCCAGCTTACCAGGACCGTCCGGAAGCCCGAAGCGGCCCAGGTGCCCACCGGGTCCGGGCCCGAGATGCGCCAGAGGTCGACCAGGTCGTCGGGGCGGCACCCCGGCAGGCAGAAATAGCCCCGGGGCTCCCAGAGCAGAACCGCCGGGGCCGCCCCGGGGGCGGAGGCGGCCAGCACCGCCCGGTAGTAACTTCCGAGGACCCGGTCGTAAAACTCGGCCGTTGGGCTGAGCCCCAGACCGCCGGCCGGCAGGGGACCGCTCACAACCCCGGCCCACAGGCTTATCAGGTTTACGGCCGCCACAACCCCCACCGCCCCCCGGAGGAAAAACCGAAACTCCGAAAGGCCGATGGCCCGGGCCCACAGAACGGCGGCCACGGGCAACAGGGGCAGCAGAAACCGGCCCTGCATCAGGTTGGCCGAAAAAAGCCCCAGGCCGACCCAGTAGGCAAACCCGCCGGCAACAAAGCGGCCCAGGGTCCCCACCCCGGCGGGCGGGGACCCGCGCCGGGTAATGAGGGCCGGAAGGGTTGCCAGCCACACCGGTCCCAGGGTGAAATCATAGCTTGCGGTGCCCGCGGTGGCAAGGGTCGAAAGTTCCAGGGGGGCCGCGGCCAGGCGTAACAGCCGGGGAAGGTCCGGGCCAGTCCCCCACCAGGCCGCCCGCTCCGGAGTCCAGCCCGCGCCCCCGAAAAGGAACGGGTAGACCGGGTTACCCGTCCGCACCCAGGTATCCAGGTACCAGGGAAAGGCCACCAGACCGGCGATGGGCAGGGCCAGGGGGATGGCCGGAGGGTGAAGCAGGCCTAAAACTAAGACAAAGCCGGCGGCCGTAAGCTTGGTGGCCAGGGCCGCCCCTAGCCAGAGGCCGAAGCCGACCCGGTCCCCGGCCACCAGGGCCCCGGCGGCCAGCACCAGCCAGAGGCCTAGCCAGTAATCGGTATAGGCCCAGGGGGCAAGCTCCAGGGCCGAGGGCACCGCCGCCAGCAGGCCGAACGTCAGGGGCCCGGATGCGCCGAGCCTTGCGGCCAGCCGGGCCGTTCCCCACAGGACCAGGCCGGCCACGGCCAGGGCCAGCACCCGGGGCGCCCGCTCCCCGCCCAGGGCGAAGGCCCAGCCGTAGACGGTTTCGGCCGGCTTTGGAAAGTAAAAGTGGGGCGCCCCCGGCAGGTCGGGGTAACGGCCGGTTTCCAGCATAACCTTGGGGACGGCCAGGTGGTAAACGAGGGCGTCCCACTCGAAGGGTGGGGCTGCGGCGATGGCCCCCAGGGGTAGCCCGAAGGCCAGGCCGGCGGCCAACCCGATTCCGGGGCGGACCCGCGGCCGGCCGATTTTAAAGGGCCGTCTGCCCAGGAGGCCGGCCGCCCCGAGCGCCCCGAGGGCGGCGGCCCCGAGGCGCAGGTTTTCGGCCCGGGCCAGGCCGGCCGAGGCCAGCCCGAGGCCAAGGCCGCCCAGGAGGATAAACCCGAGGCCCGCCCACTCGGGAACCGACCAGTCGGGCCGCCGGAGCAGGCCTCCGGCCAGCCGTCCCAGCAAAACGGCCATGGCCAGGGTTAAACCTGCCCCGGCCCAGGCGGCGGCCGCCGGGGCCTCGGGCCAGGCCGAACGGGCGGCGGCCGAGAGGTTGGCGGCGGCCCGGGCGGGAAAGTCGGCGGGGAGGGGCTTGTGGACGGCAAAGTAGGCCGCGTAAAGGGCGGCGGCCCAAAGGGCCAGCAGGCCGAGCCGAACGGCCCGGCCGGGGATGGTGGGGGCGGGTTTAATCGCCTTCGCCGTAGTAAGCCTGGAGGGCGCGGTCGACTTTAACGCCCGTAAGCACCGTGCCGAGGATGCGGGCGTTTACTTTTTCGAGGGCGGCCTTGGCCCGGCGGGCAAACTCCCGCCGGGTTTTCCCCGCCTGGAGCACCAGCAGGACGCCGTCGACCCGGCTGGCCAGGATGAGGGCGTCGGTGACGGCCAGAATGGGGGGCGAATCGTAGAGCACGTAGTCGGCCGCCTCGGCCAGCCTGGCCATCACCTCCGCCATCCGGCGGGAGGCCAGAAGCTCGGCGGGGTTGGGGGGAAGGGGGCCGCTGGGCAGGAGCCAGAGGTTTTCCACGCCCGTCTCGAAAAGGGGCGGCTCCTGGTCGGGGTCGCCAACAACCAAACCGGTTAGACCTACCTGATTTTTAAGGCCGAAAAGCTTGTGGAGGCCCGGCCGGCGCAGGTCGGCATCCACCATAATGACCCGGCTGCCGGCCTGGGCGAAGACGACGGCCAGGTTGGCCAGGGTCGTGGTCTTGCCCTCCTCCGGCCCGGTGGACGTCAGGAGAAGGGTCCGGACCGGCCGGTCCGGACTGGCAAACTGGATGCTGGTCCGCAACTGCCGGAAGGCCTCGGCCACCGGCGAGCGGGGGTCAAGCTTTGTGATCAGGGCTTTTGCCATCTCCACGGAAGACCCTCCGGAAATGCGGCCGGCAGGCCCGGGAAGCCTGGGAACCACCCCAAGGACCGCCTGGCCCAGCAGCCTTTCGGATTCTTCGGCCGACTTGACGGTGTCGTCCAGAAACTCCAAAAGAAACGCCGCCAACACCCCGATCACCAGCCCCAGCACTCCCCCGGCCAGGACATTGGACCGGGTCCGGGGCCAGGCCAGCACCGGCGGCGAGGGGTCGTCGTAGCGCTCCACGTCCACCCGGTCCCGCTTGTCCACATCCTTCATCCGGAGCTGTTGCTGTTCCCGGAAAGCTTCGGCCAGGGCCAGGACAATCCGCCGGGCGGTCTCGGGATTCGGGTCGTCGGCCTCGATGAGAATCGCCTGGGCGTCGGCGGCCTCGCTCACCCGGACCCTCCGGCGAAACTCCTCCGGCGAAAGGTCGAGCTGGAGCTGGCCGTTTACCCGCTTGATGATGGCATCGGTGGTGAGGAGCTGGCTGTATTGGCGGATGGTCTCCCGGACCACCAGGGTGACGCCGTAGTCGGGCCGCCAGGGGATGACGAAAAGCCTGATGGAGGACCGGTAAAAGGGCTGCTGGAGCTTGCTGTAGACGTAGGCCGAGCCGGCGGCCAGCACCGCCAAAGCCGCGACCAACCACCACCTTCGGCCCAGGACCCGCCAGTAGTCTCTCAGCCCCATCAACGGCCATTTTATAACTCATTCACCCGGCCTTGTCAACGGCCGGCCGTGACGTTAGACTCTTTGGGGTATGGGCCTTAACAGATTCCCGGTCATCGGCGCGGCCAAGGCCCTGCGGAACACGGCCCGGCTCCTGCGGTTGGGCGGGGGCACGGCCCTGCCCGGCCTGGTCGTCGAGGCCGTCGCCCCCGATTACCTGGACGAGTGGACCCAGCAGCTCACCGGGGGCATCATCCTCGTGAGCGGCACCAACGGCAAGACCACCACCGTCCGGATGACGGCCGAGGTGCTGCTGCGGGCCGGCTACGAGCCGGTCTCCAACCGGGCCGGGTCAAACCTGCTCCGGGGAATCCTGAGCGCCCTGGTGGAGCGGTCGGACTGGCAGGGCCGGCTCGTGCTGGGGGGGCGGGGAGTGGGCCTTTTCGAGGTGGACGAGGGCACCCTGCCCCAGATGCTGGGCCGGCTCCGGCCCCACGTGGTGGTTCTGACCAACCTCTTCCGGGACCAGCTCGACCGCTACGGGGAGGTGGAGGCCCTGGCCCGGGCCTGGCGCCGGGTGCTTGCGGAGACCCCGCCGGAGGTCCTCATCGCCAACGCCGACGACCCGAACCTGGCCGCCCTGGCCGAGGAGTTCCCCAAGGACGTGGTCCTTTTCGGCCTGGAAAGTTCCCCCTTTGCCCGGGACCAGCTTCCCCACGCCGCCGACGCCCGCTTCTGCCCCCGGTGCAATGGCCCCCTCAAATACGAGGTGGTCTACTACAGCCACCTGGGCAAGTACCGGTGTCCCGACTGCGGCTGGGAAAGGCCGGTGCCCGACGTCGCCGGGGAAATCGTCCGGACCCAGGGGGTCGAGGGCCTCGGTTTGCTGGTCCAGTTTGGGGGCGGTGCCTTTGAGGTTGACCTGCCCGTCGGGGGCACGTATAACGCCTATAACGCCCTGGCCGCCACCGCCGTGGCCTACGCTTACGGGGTGCCCCCAAGGCTGGTGCGGCAGGGGCTGGGGGCCTTTCAGCCGGCCTTCGGCCGCCAGCAGGTGGTCGTTTTTAACCGCCGCCGGCTCATCACCATTCTGGTCAAAAACCCGGCCGGCTTTAACGAGGCGATAAGCCTGGTCCTTTCGGACGGCCGGGACGAGCCCAAAAACTTGTTAATCATCTTGAACGACCGGGTAAACGACGGCCGGGATATCTCCTGGGTCTGGGACGTGGATTTCGACCTGCTCCGGGGCCGGGTGGGCCTGGTGATAACCTCGGGCCTGCGGGCCGCCGAGATGGCCCTCCGACTGAAATACGCCGAGGTGGCGGGCACGGCCGACGCGCCGGAGCCCATCGTCGAGCCCGATATCCGCCGGGCCCTGGACCTTGCCGTCGAAAAGACCCGGCCGGGCTCAACCCTTTACGTCCTGCCGACCTATACGGCCCTGCTCGACCTGCAACGAATCCTGGCTCGGCGAGGGCTTGCCCGCCCGTATTGGGAGGCCTGATGGAACTGCGCATCGGCTATTTTTACCCCGACGAGCTCAACCTCTACGCCGACCGGGGCAACGTGATCTGCCTCGTCCAGCGCTGCCGGTGGCGGGGGATCGGGGCCCGGGTGGTGCCGGTGGAGCTTAAGGAACGGTTCGACCCCGACGATTTCGACATCCTCATCCTGGGGGGCGGCCAGGACCGGGACCAGCGGGTCGTGGCCGGTGACCTGGTGGAGGTGAAGGGCGAGGCCCTGCGGGCGGCGGTGGAGTCGGGGGTGGTGGTGCTGGCGGCCTGCGCCGCCTACCAGCTTCTGGGCCATTATTACCAGCCGGCGGAGGGGGAGCGAATCCGGGGCCTGGGCATCTTCGACGCCTACACCATCCACCCGGGCCCCGCCGAGCCCCGCTGCATCGGCAACATCGTCGTCGAGTGGCAGGGCCGGACCCTGGTCGGGTTTGAAAACCACGGCGGCCGGACCGTCCTCGGCCCGGGGGCCACGCCCCTGGGGCGGGTGGTCGTCGGCTTCGGCAATAACGGGCAGGACGGCACCGAAGGGGCGGTTTATAAGTCGGCCTTCGGCACCTATATGCACGGGTCCCTCCTGCCGAAAAACCCCCATTTTGCCGACCACCTGATCTGGCTCGCCTTAAAGCGCCGCTACGCCGACGCGACCCTGGCCCCCCTGGACGACCGGCTGGAGCTGGCGGCCCACCAGGCGGCAATCCAGCGGGCCAAGGCCGGAGACTAGGGCCGTGTCGGCCCTGGCCGCGGCCGTGGTCGCCCTGGGCGTCTTTTTCGGGGGCTTTGTCAAGGCCACCCTCGGCCTCGGGTTTGGGGTCGCCTCCACCCCGGTCTTGAGCCTGGTCATGAATCCCCGGCTGGCCATCACCATCCTGAGCATCCCCAGCTTCGTCTCCAGCCTCTGGGTGGCGGCCCAGGCGGCCCGAAACTGGCGGGCCCTGCGGCCCCTGGGACCCCTGGTGGCAGGCCTTCTGCCCGGCGTAATTTTGGGCGCCTGGGCCCTTAAAATGTTGCCCATCCGGTGGGTCCAGGTAGTGGTCGGGGTCCTGGTGGTGTCCTACGTGCTGGCCACCGTCTTTAACCCCGAGCTCCGGCTTCCGGCGGGCCTGGTGAAGCCGGTAGGATTTGTCGTGGGGGTCGTCACCGGAGTTTTAGTGTCTTTAGGCAACATCGCCGGGCCGATTCTCGCCGTTTACCTTCGAAGTATTGGGTACGTAAAGTCGGATTTCGTCTTCGGGGTGGGGGCCATCTTGACCATTTCCACCGGGGGTCAGGTGGCAAGCTACGTTATCGCCGGCCTCCTCGGCCCGACCGAAATCCTCTATGGACTGCTTGCCTGCATTCCCCTGGCGGCCGGGATGGTGCTGGGCTTCGCCTTTCAGGCCCGGCTCTCGGCCCGGGCTTATAATAACGTCCTGCTGGGGGCCCTCTTCCTGCTCGGCCTTAACCTGGTGGTTTTCGGCCTCCTAAGCTGAGGGGGCAGGCTCGAAGCCTGCCCCCCGGTGTTTTCCCCTAAGGGGAACCCCATCAGGCCCGCTTCTTGGGCCGGCGCCGGAGCCAGGCCTGGGGCCGGACCAAGAAGCGGCGGCCGTCGGTGCGGCGCAGGACGGCGGGCTGCCGCTCCCGCTTCAGCCACCGGAAGACCACGGACATCTGGCCGGGGGCCACGATAACGGTGAGCTCCCCCTTCCGGGCGATAAGGCCGTTTCGGCGCAGCCGGCCGGGGCGGCCCGACCGCCCCAGCCGGCTCCGGCCGCCCTCCGGCCTTAACATTCGCTGTAGCCGCACGAAAGGCATTTGGCACACCCCTCTTCGTACACTAGGGTTGCCTGGCCGCATTCAGGACAGAGGTCGGCGGGCGCCCGGCCGCCGAAACCGGCCTCACCGGCCGCCTCCACCCGGGATGGGGCCTCGCCGATCTCTTCGGCCAGGACGTGGGCGATGGCGTCGGGCAGGGACCTTACCCGGGTCGGGCCGAAGCCCAGGGGCCTGGCGCCCCCAATATCCTTGAGCTGTTCAACGACCTGCCGGACCCGCTCCGTGGGGGTCATGGGGGAGGGAAGCCTCAAGATTAAGGATATCAGCCGGCCGATGGCTTCGGCTACCGCCTGGACGTCGGAGCCGGCCTTGCCCACGTTGATGAACACCTCGAAGGGTTCGCCCGTCCCGTTGCGGTTGACCGTTATAAAGGCCGTGCCCAGGGGGGTCTCCTGCCGGTAGGTGCGGCCCTGGACCACGTGGGGCCGGGGCTTCACGGCCGGCCCCGCCGCCGGGGGTGCCGGCGCGGGCGGCGCGGCCGGGCCCCCGGCGGGCCGAACCTGAAGGGTCAGCTTCGGCTTCGCCCCCAGGTGGAGGACCTGCTGGCCCTTGGAGCCGTGCCGGAACACGGTGATCCCCAGGCACCCCAGCTCCCAGGCCAGCATGTACGCCCGGGAAACATCCTCCCGGGTGGCCTCGTGGCGCAGGTTTATCGTCTTGGAGACCCCGTTGTCGGTGTGCTTCTGGAAGGCCGCCTGCATCCGGACGTGCCATTCGGGGTCGATCTCGTGGGCGGTAACGAAAACCCGCCGGATATCGGCCGGTATGGCCTCGATGCCCTCCAGGGTCCCCTGCTCGATGACCCGGTCCATTATCTCCGGCCGGTAGACGCCCCGCCGCCGGGCCACCTCTTCAAAGATGGGGTTTACGAAGGTAAGGTGCCGCTCGCCCACGATGTGGGAGTAGGCGATGGCGAAGAGGGGCTCGATGCCCGAGGAACAGCCGGCGATGATGGAGATGGTGCCGGTGGGGGCGATGGTGGTGACGGTGGCGTTTCTTAAGGGCCGCCCATCCCGGTAGATGCTGTGGGGCCAGTTGGGGAAGGGCCCCCGCTCGACGGCCAGCCGGGCCGACTCGTCGTGGCCGGTCTCCCGGATAAACCCCATCACCCGCTCCGCCAGCCTTACGGCCGCCTCGGAGTCGTAGGGGATCCCCAGGAGGAGGAGCATATCGGCCCAGCCCATCACCCCGAGGCCGATGCGGCGGTTCGCCTTGACTTCGGTGTCGATCTCCTTTAGGGGGTAGGGGTTGACCTCGATAACATCGTCCAGAAAGCGCACCGCAAGCCTTGTCGTCCGCTCCAGACCCTCCCAGTCGATTCTGGCCTCGGCTTCCTTAAGGTCTTTTACCCAGTCGTCGGGCTTTACGAACTTGGCCAGGTTTATCGACCCGAGGTTGCAGGCGTCGTTGGGGGCCAGCGGCTGTTCGCCGCAGTTGTGGACCACGAACCCGTTGGCGTCAAATGCGTTAACCCCCGGAACCTGCACGTCGTAGACCGGCTCCTCTCCGTCTGGAACGATGCGGGCGACGGTAGCAATGAATGGCTGACGATACGGCCGGCGCCGGTAGCTTACGAGGGCGGTCTGCAGCCCCTGTTGCTTTGCCGTATTTGCAAACCCAATAAGTCCCGCAAACCGTCCCAGGTCTTCCCCGGTAATGACCAGCTCGTACTGGGGTCGCGTGGCGTAGGCCCGCCGGCCGCCCCGTCCGTCCGGCAACAACTTGGTTCCGGCCCGACGGCGCAGGTAAATTTTGCTGACAATGCCCAGGCGCAGGAGCATCCGCTGGACGGCCCGCAGAAATTCCAGGTCGCTCTGAGCCAGCCGAACACTTACACCCTTGCGCTGACTTCCCTGGACCGAGCCGTCGCAGTCAAAGACTCCCCGCAGGAAGCCGCGGTAAAAGTCCGACGAGGTCTTCTCGAGGGCGGCCGTATATTTCACTCCGGGCCTGATGCCCAGCGAGGCCGCAACCTGCCGGATGGCTGCCAGTGAAAGCCGCCACTCAGTGCCGCGGGCCCGTGTCCAGCCCCGGAAGTCGGCCCGGTGGGGCAGATTGCGAGTGGCGGCGACGGCTGCACCCATTATCGCCTCGGCCCCCGCCGCCTCCGCCCAGATGGACAACACCCCCTCGTCCTCCTTTACGGTCCCGTCGCCGACCAGCAGGCCCACCAGGTAACCTTCGTGCTCACCGTAGAGTCCGGGCCACCCGGTCAGCGGCCGGTGGTCATTGAGAACGACCAGGTCACCCGGCTTGAGCTCGCCGGCCGGTACCCACTCTTCGGCCCGCGTGTAGCGGGTGAGCCGCCGGACCAGATGGTCTGCAGTCAGCCGGAGGCAGTAGCCTTCCCGGGTCTCTAGCCGCACCAGCGGACGGATACCGGTGAAGAAAAAGCCCGAGGGAGCTTCGAAAATGCGGCCGTTTACCACCAGCCGAACCGGCTGGCCGATAATTTCCCCCACCTGGCGGGGCCCCTGGTCGGTCATCACCCAGGTGTCGGGTGGAACGCAGGGGTTGGTGGCCTCGATGGTTTCCAGGTCGGGGACGGGGTTGGCCCGGGAGCGGTTGATCCGGTCGATAAAGACCAGCCCGGGGTCGCCCGTTCGCCAGGCGGCATCGACGATCCTGTCCCAGACCTCCCGGGCCCGAAGCTTTCCCGTAACTTCCCCGGTGTGGGGGGCGATGAGCTCGTACTCTTCGTCCTTTTCCAGGGCCTCCATAAAGCGGTCGGTGATGGCCACCGAGATATTGAAGTTGGTTATGCCCCCGTCCAGCTTGCAGGTTATGAACTCCAGGATGTCGGGGTGGTCCACCCGGAGGATGCCCATATTGGCCCCCCGGCGGGTCCCCCCCTGCTTTACGGCCTCGGTGGCGGCGTCAAAGACCCTTAAGAAACTTACCGGCCCGGAGGCTTTGCCCCCCGTGGACCGGACGATGCTGTCCTTGGGCCGGAGCCTGGAGAAGGCGAAGCCGGTGCCCCCGCCCGACTTGTGGACGATGGCCGCCCGCTTTATCGCCTCGAAGATTCCCTCCAGGGAGTCCTCGACGGGGAGGACGTAGCAGGCCGAGTACTGCAGGCCGTTTTCCTTCCCGGCATTCATCAAGGTTGGGGAGTTGGGCAGGAAGTAGTGGTCGACCATCAGGTCGTAAAAGCTCTGGGCAATGGCCCGGACCTCCGCCTCGGACTTGCCCCACCGCCGCTCGGCCTGGGCAATCGCCCAGGCAACCCGCCAGCACATCCCCTCCGGGGTCTCCCCCGGGGCCAGGTAGCGCTCCTTTAAGACCCTTAAGGCCGCATCCGTCCAGACACCCTGCCTGAGACCAGGAGCAGCTTCAACCATTTCGGCACCTCCCACCTTTAATTGGGCTGACCACAATATCTTGTGGTTGCATTAGGAAGCTAGCACAATATACAGGAGGCGTCAAGGGTTTCTGCCCGGTGCTTCTCCACATCCCTTAAATTCTTGTTGAAGAGTCCTGGAAAACTTTTAGGTCGCCGACCTGGGGCCCCGGCCGGCCGGTTCCGAAGCTTCCAGGGGCAGGGTGCGCAAAAACTCCCGGAGCTCCGGGCCGATTTCGGGGTCCTTAAGGCCGAGGCTTACGGTGGCCTTGATGAGGCCGAGGGGGGTGCCCGTGTCATGGCGAATGCCTTCGAACTCGTAGGCATAGATGGCCTGCCGCTCCAGGAGTAGCTTAAGGCCGTCGGTAAGCTGAATCTCACCCCCCCGGCCGGGCGGGGTGCGCTCTAAATATTCAAAGATTTCTGGGGTCAGGACGTAGCGGCCGACGATGGCCAGGTTGGAGGGGGCCTCGGCGGGGTCGGGCTTTTCCACCAGGTCCTGCACCTGGTAGACCCGGTGGGCGATGGGCCTGGGGGCGATGATGCCGTAGCGGGAGGTGGCCTCCGGGTCGACCCGCTCGACGGCGACGATACTGCACTTATACCGTTCGAACACCTCCAGCATCTGCTTCATCGCCGGCACCGGGGCGTCGATGATGTCGTCGGGCAAAAAGACGGCAAAGGGCTCGTCACCGACCAGGTCCCGGGCGATGAGGACGGCGTGGCCGAGCCCCAGCTGCTCCTTCTGCCGGAGGTAGGCGATGGAGGCCAGGTCCGGAATCCGGCGGATCTCCTCAAGGATTTTCGTATCGCCCTTGCGGGCCAGCACGTACTCCAGCTCGAAGGAGCGGTCGAAGTGGTCCTCCATCGGCCGCTTCAAGCTGTTGGTGATGATGATGAGCTGGTGGATGCCCGAGGCCACCGCCTCCTCCACCACCCACTGGATGATGGGCTTGTTGACCAGGGGCAGGGACTCTTTCGGGAGGGCCTTAGTTGCCGGTAGCAGCCGGGTTCCCCATCCCCCGGCCGGCACCACCGCCTTGCGAATCCTCATCTTCCGTCTCCTCGCCCGGTATGGTTATCTTGGAGCGGTCCTCTTCGGGTAAAGTCCGTTTGTAAAGATAAAGTCCCATCGAGTAAAGAATTCCGGCCACGGGGACCCCGAAAAGGGCCCCCCAGATCCCGGCCACCTTGATGCCGGCCAGCAGGGCAAAGAAGACCAGCAGCGGGTGAAGGCCGACGGACGAGCCCATGATGCGGGGCCCCACCACATTAAATATAACGAACTGGAGGGCCAGGAGCACGGCGGCCACCGCCGCGGCCTTAAGCCACGGCCCCGTTATGCCGGCCAGGGCCACCACCGGAATCATGGCTATAAGGGGCCCGATGAGGGGCACCAGCACCGAGAGGCCGTTGATTATCCCCAGGGGCAGGGCGTAGCCGGTGCCGCTGGCCCAGGCCACCAGGCCGGTGCCCACCCCGAGGAGCACCATCTGGACGGCCGTCACCCGCAGGAATCCGCCGACGGTCCGGTCAACGGTGGTAAAGAAAAAGCTCACCTCCTTGCGGACCCCGACGGGCACCACCAGGGTGATGGCCGTGTTCAGCCGGTCCCAATCGGCGCTTATAAAATACGACAGCACAATGACCAGCAAGAGGGACGTAAGCCCGGTGGCCACCCCCTGAAACACCGCCAGGATGCTGGCGGTGATAAGCTCGCCCGATGCCCCCAGGCGCTGGCCGATGACGGCCGGGTCGACCAGGGCGGTGGCCTCCGCCGGCAGGCCCAGGTCCCGCACCAGCCGCTCCCAGCCCTGAAGCAGGCCCGGGATGGGCCTTACCAGCTCGGGAAGGGCCAGGGCCAGCTGCTCCACCTGGGCAGCGGCCGCCGGGATGATGACAAACCCGAGCACCACCAAAATCCCCAGGAGGCCGAAGTAGACCATGAAGACCCCGAGGGAACGGCTCACCCTGAGGTCGGCGATGAGCCCCCGGACCAGGGGATTGAGGATGTAAGCAAGGAGCCAGGCAATCAAAAATAAGAGGAGCACGTCAAAAAGGAGGAAGATAATTCGGATAAAGACGTCGGCCAGGTGGATGCTCAGGGCGACCGTGCCGAGGATTAAAAAGATACGGAGGATGCGGAGGGTAAGGGGGTCGAGCATAACCGCTCCCCAATTATAGCACCCGGCGGCCCGGGTCGGCCGTGGTATAATCTGGGGATTCAGACCGACCCGGCAGGAGACACCGATGACGAGGCTGCTGGTGGCGTCGCCCGCGCCCCTCTCCGGCAAGACCGCCTTCATCGCCGGCCTGGGCCTTCACCTCCGGAAGGCCGGCCTTCGGGTGGGCTATTTTAAGCCCGTCGCCGTCCCCAAAAAGCGGGCCGACGGCCAGACCCTGGACACCGACCCCATCCTTATCCGGGCCGCCCTGGGCCTTGCCGAAGCCGAGGCCCAGCTGGCGCCGGTAAGCTACCAGGCCCCCGATTGGGAAGACTACCTGGCCGACCCCGCCCAGGCGGTGGGCCGGGTGAGGGAGGCGCTGGGTCGGGTGGGGGCCGATAAGGAGGCGGTCCTCATCGAGGCCCCCGAGGACCTGGCCACCGGCGGAAGCCTGGGCCTTTCGGCCGCCGAGCTTGCGGCCGAGGCCGATGCCGGTGTCATTCTCATCCTCCGCTACCAGGGGGTTCCGTCGGCCGACCAGGCCGTCGTTTTCGGCCGCCATTTCGGCGACCGGCTTAAGGGGGTGATTTTTAACGCCGTGCCCCCGGAGCGGGCCGAGTTTGTCGACGAAAGGCTGGCCCCGGCCCTCCGGGCCCGGGGCCTGCCCTGGCTCGGCTGGGTCCCCCAGGCCCGGTTCATGCTGGCCCTCACCGTGAACGAGATCGCCCGGGTTCTGGGCGGCCGGATAATAACGGCCCCGGAGAAGGGGGAGGAACTGGTGGAGAACCTGATGATGGCCACCGTAACCCCCGATGCCAGCCAGAACTACTTCGGCCGCAAGCCCAACAAGGCCGTTATTGCGGCGGCCGACCGGCCGGATATTCACCTGGCCGCCCTGGAGACCCCGACCAAGGCGTTGATTCTGACGGGCAACTGGGTGCCCGACCCCATCGTGGTGGCCCGGGCCGAGGAGGACGGGGTCCCCATCGTGCTGGTCCCTTCGGGGACCCTGGCCACGGTGGAGGCCCTTGAGGCGGCCTACGGCCTGGGCAAATTTGCCCAGCCGGCCAAGGTGAACCCCTTCGCCCGCCTTATGGCCGAGCACCTGGACATCGGCCGGCTGGTGGGGCTGGCCAGGGGGGGCTGAGCGGGCCGGCGCGGTCCGCCCGGACTTTTGGGACTGCGGCAGGTCCTGCTTTACCCCTTTCGGGGGGTCGGCCGGGAGGTCCTGCTCCTGGTGGCCGCCGGCTTTCTGGCCGGCCTCCCCTACGGCTTTTCGGGGCTGGTTTTACCCATTTATCTGAGCCGCCTCGGGATAGACACCGGCACCATCGGCCTGCTCTTTACCCTGAGCTCCCTGGTTTACACCGCCCTGCTCATCCCTTCGGGCCTCCTTTCGGACCGCCACGGCCGGCGCCGGTTTGTGCTCCTCGGCACCGGCCTTTACGCCCTTTCCTTCGTCCTCCTGGCCGCCGGCCGGGAGCTGCCGCTGGTCGGGGTGGCCGTCCTCCTTGGGGGCGTCTATTTCGGGACGACCTCGGCCGCCTGGACGGCCCTCATCGCCGGCCGGGTCCCCCCGACCGGCCACAGCCGGGCCTTCACCCTTAACTCGGTGGCCTGGACGACCGCCTCGGCCCTGGGCACCTTGCTGGGGGGCTTGCCCGAGGGGCTCTCCCGCCTCCTCGGCCTGGGAATCGTGGAGACCTACCGGCTTCTTTTTGTCGGGGCGGCGGGCCTGGTGGGGGTTGCCTGGGTCCTGGTCTGGCCGGTAGGGGAGGACCGACCGGTCACCGCCCGACTCTCCCTCGCCCACCTGATTCCCCGCCGCTCCCGCCGGTTTTTGGTCAAATACTCCCTGGTGGTCATCTGGACGGGGGCGGCTTACGGCCTGGCCATTCAGCTGATGCCCCTCTGGTTTTACTTTAAGTTCGGGGTGGATGAGGCCCTCCTGAGCGGCTGGTTCGCCCTGAGCAGTCTGATGGCCCTGCCCTCGGTCTACCTGGTCCCCTGGCTCACCGGCCGGGTGCCCCTTCAGCGGGTCCCGGTCGCCGTCTGGGTCTTCGGGGCCCTCGCCCTGGCGGGGATGTCTCTTATGCCCGACTACCGGCTGGCGGCCCTGGTTTACCTCCTTCGAAGCCTGGCGATTTTTCTAAACATGCCGGTGATGCAGACCTTCCTGATGGGGCGGGTGCCGCCCGAAGAGCGGGGGGCGGCCGCCGCCTTAAGCGAGGCGGTCTGGGCCCTGGGAGCCACCTTCACCCCGGCTTTGGCCGGCCGTTGGCTTGAGGCCGGCCTCTACCAGGCCCCCCTTTGGGCGGCCGCCCTCTGCACCCTGACGGCCGCCGTCCTGTTTCAGCTGTTGCTTAGCCCCGAGCCGCCCCTGGCCGCCCCCGCCGTGGGCATTACTGTTCGGCCGCGCAGTACGGGCAGACCCTCCACTTAAGGTTCAGGGCCCGGCCGCAGTGCAGGCAGAGCTTGCGGATCTGCGTCTGGCAGTCGGGACAGAGCAAGAAGTCCTTTTCGAGGCGGCGTTTGCAGGTGGGGCAGGCCTCCTGGTCCTCCACCTCCCGGAGCAGGGCCTCCTCGGCCAGGGACCGCTGGAAGGCCTCGGCCAGGGTCTCCGGGGGCCGGAGGAGAAAGTAGACCAGTAGCCCGGCCGGACCGAAAACCAGCGCAAGGAGGGCCGAAAAGAGCTGCACGAAAGGGTCCCGGCTCCGGAGCCGGATATCCCGGTAGGTCCAGATGACCAGGGCCAGCCAGAGGGCCGCAACGTAGGCGCCTAAGAGGGCCAGGGCGAGTTGAACCAGAAAATCCAGACTCATCTTCAGGTTTTGCCGACGGTTTGTTTTTGGGGCGGCCGCCGCCAGGTCTCGGCGGCGAGAAGGGCGAAGGCGGCCGCCCCCGCCCCCCGGAAGGCCGTGGCCGCCGCCAGGGCGGCATCCACCCCGAGGAGGTCGCTCAGACCCCCGAGGAGGGGCGGCCCGACCACCAGCCCCACGTCCGCCAGGGTTCGGTAAAGGGCCAGGGCCAGGCTGAGCAGGCCGGGGGCGGCGACATCCGAAACGTAGGCCGCCGAAGCCGGGCCGCTAAGGCCTGAACCCAGGCCGAGCAGGAGGCTGCCGGCCCAGAATTGGGCCGGCGGGCCCTCGATTGATAGCAGAAGGAGGCCGGCGGTGTCCAGCAGGCTTCCGGGGACCACCGAGGCCTTCCGGCCGAGGCGGTCCGAAAGAAACCCGCCCACCGGGATGGTCAGCAAGTTCATGGCGGCGACGGTGCCGAAAAGCACCCCCAGCTGGGTCGGACTCAGGCCGAACCGGTCCCGACCGAGGACCGGCAAAAGGGTCTGCTGGACACCGCCCCGGGTGAAGAAAACCCCGAAGGCGATGAGGCTTATCAGGATGAAATTGCGGTCCCTGAGGAGCAACGTCAGGCCAGCCTGATGGTGGGTGCCGGCCGGCCGGGCGTCGGGGGACGCGGCCGGCCGGGACTCCGGAACGTTAAGAAAGACCCAGAGGGCGGCCGCGGCGCTGGCCGCCCCGATGGCGAAGAAGGGCGCCCGCAAACCCAGCAGGTCGGCCAGCAAGCCGCCCGGAACCGGCCCCAGGGTGATGCCCAGAAGAAAGCAACTTTGATAGACGCTCATATAGCGGCCCCGGGTGGCCGGGGTGCTCACGTCGGCCACGTAGGTGAGGGCCGAGGTGATGAAGAGGGCCGACCCAACCCCGCTCAGCATCCGGGCGGCCACCAGCTGTTCAAAGGTTGCCGCCAGGCCCGAAAGGAGGCCCCCGAAGGTCGAAATCACCGCGCCGAGAAAAAGCACCCGCCGTCGGCCGAGCCGGCCGGCGAGGATCCCGGCCGGCAGGTTGGCCAGCAGCCGGGCGATGCCGAACCCGGCCACCAGCAGGCCGACGAGGGATAGGGATACCCCGAAGCTCTGAGCGTAGAGGGGCAGGACCGGGCTTACGATGCCGTGGGCAAGGGTCATCAGGGCGGTGGCCACCCCAAGCCCCAGCACCCGCAAAAAGGTGGGGTCTAAGCTCCCAGGCGAAAGTTTCAATTTGCCAGCATGCCCTGGGCAACCAGGATTTGCCGCACAATCTCCAGGTGAAACCCGACCCGCCGCCCCAGGGGGAGCTGGGTTGACGTCTCGACCAGCACGGTGATGAGGGAAGGGTGGGTTCGGGCCAGCATGTTGGTGCTGGTTCCCCCGTAGCCGCCCCCGCGCTCGCTGGGCAAGGGGGTCGGGGGGCAGTTGGGGGGCGGCGGGGCGCCGGGACGGCCGAAGACCAGGAGGGTGAACCGCTCTTTACCGGCCAGTCGCTCGTTCAGCCGCTCCAGAATGGGCCCCAGCAGGTCGACGGCCTGGGGCTTGTTGGCGACGGCCACCGTCTGCCCCAGGAAGGCCGTGCTGGGACAGACCCGGTCCTGGTAAAATCCCCAGGATTCGTGCAGGTCAACGAAGACCTGCACCTGGTACTCGCCCACCAGGCGGGTGAGCTCCCAGGCGAGCCGCTCCATGGGCAGCCCATCCGGCCGCCCGGGGTAGAGCCGGTTCAGGTCGCCCAGCTCCGGCAGGGTCCGGACGAAGCGGTCGATGGCCACCACGTTGGCCCGGGGGACCACCAGCAGCCGCCCCCGGTCCGGGACAAGGTCGGCCAGCCGCTCGGCGGCCAGCCAGCCGGCGGGCTCGTTGCCGTGGGCGCCCCCGACCACCATAACGGCCGGGCCGGGCTCGGGCCCGGCGTTAATATAGAGCAGGGTCTCGTAGGGCTCCCCGGCCAGCAGCGGCCGGACCTCTACCCCCGGCTCCCACCGAGGGGCGGGGGGCTGGGGGGTGGGCTCCGGGGTCGGTTCGACGACGGGCTCGGCCGGTTCGGGGGTTCCGGAGTCGGCGGGCAAGGGCCCATCGGCAACGGCCGGGAGGGCCAGTAAAACCAGGGCCGCCGCCAGCAGGGCGGTAAAAAGGCGAGGCGCCATCAGCAAAATCATATAGCCTTCGGAGGGGGTTAGACAACGACCATGTCGGCGACGGGTCCGCAAACCGGAGTTGTGCGGGTGCCGGCCGGGCGGCTGCGGGCCTTCTGCGAGGCCGCCCTTAAGAAGGCCGGCCTTACGGAAGAGGATGCCCGGCTGGTGGCCGACACGCTGGTTGAGGCCGACCTGCGGGGTGTGCGCTCCCACGGGCTCCTTTTGCTGGTCCGCTACTGTCGGGGCCTTTTAAAGGGCTACGTAAACCCCAGGCCCAGGGTCCGGGTTGAGCGCCGGGTTGGGGCCACCGCCCTGATGGACGGGGACAACGGCCTGGGCCAGATCCCCTCGGTCAGGGCCATGGAACTGGCCATGGAGCTTGCCGAAACCTACGGGACCGGGACCGTCTCGGTCTACAACAGCAACCATTTCGGGGCGGCGGCCTACTACGCCCTTAAGGCCGTCCCCCGCCGGATGATAGGCTTTGCGGCCACCAACGCCCCGCCGGTGATGCCCCTTTTCGGGGGCCGGGATGCCGTCGTCGGCAACAACCCCCTGTGCTGGGCCATTCCGGCCGGGGAGGAGCCGCCCCTGGTGCTGGACATGGCCTGCTCGGCCTCATCCCGGGGCAAGATTCGGGTTAAGGCCCAGCGGGGGGAGCCGATACCCCTGGGCTGGGCCTTAGATGCCGAGGGCCGGCCCACCACCGACCCGCTGGCCGCCCTGGCCGGGGTGATGCTGCCGGTGGGGGGCTATAAAGGGGCCGGGCTTGCGGTGGTCATCGAGGCCCTGGCCGGGGGCTTGAGCGGGGCCAAGTTCGGGTTTGAGATTGAGACCCGCACCGTCCGGGCCGGGGACCCCCAGGAATCGTGGCAGGTTGGGCACCTTTTTCAGGCCGTAAAGGTTGAAGCCTTTATGCCCTTTGAGGAGTTTGGGTCCCGGGTGGACCGGCTCATCCGGTTTTTAAGGTCGGGCCGGCCGGCGCCCGGAAGCGAGCGGGTTTACCTGCCTGGGGAGCCGGAGCACATCGCCCGGGCCGATGCCCTGGCCAACGGGATTCCCTTCGAAGCGGCCGACCTTTACTGGGCCCAGGTTGTGGCCGAAGACCTAGGCATCGAGCCCCTCAAGGTTGACTGAACGGCCGGCCCGCCGAACCCGGGCCATCAGGTAGGCGTCCACGAACTCGCCGTCCCGGTAGCCGAAGGCGGCCGCCGTGCCCTCAACGACAAACCCGAACTTCTTGTAGAGGCGGATGGCCGGTTCATTGTCGACCCAGACCTCAAGCTCGATCCGGATCAGGTTAAGCCAGTTGTCGGCCAGGTCCAGGGCCGCCCGCATCAGGGCCGTCCCCACCCCCCGGCCCTGCCACTCGTCCCGTACGGCCATGGCCACCCGGCCCGCGTGCCGGCGCCGGGGAAAGTTGGGGAACGTGAAAAGGGTTAAAACCCCGACCACCTCCTCCCCGACGCAGGCCACCAGGGTGTAGGCGCCCTCGGGGGCTTCGGCCACCCGCTTGCGCCACCGCTCGGCCGACGGGAAGGGCAGCTGCAGGGTTCCCCAGACGGCCCGGGGGCCTTCAAAGACTCTTTTTATCCCCTCGTAGTCGGCCGGTTCGGCGTGGCGGACGAGAATAGACGGGTTCCATTCCGGGTAAATTATATCCCCGGCCGCCGGGCCTCTAAGGGGCCTGGGCCCCGGCCTGGCGGCTTCGCCGCCGCCAGACAAAGCCTGCCCCCAAACCGGCCGGGACCCAAACCCACCAGAGAAAGACCGCCCCCTGAACGAGGATGTCGGCAACCCGGGTAAGAAAAACCAGGGACCTGTTCCAGGCCTGGACGGCCGCCTGGACCGGGTCCCAGGTCGGCCCCCCCTGGGCCGCAGGGGGTGCTTCGGTGAGCACGACGGTAATGGCGGCCAGCTCGCTGAGCCGGCGCAGGTATTCCATGCGGCCCTGGAGCCGCTCGACCTGGGCCCGGACTTCGTCCAGCCGCTGGCGGACCTTAAGGATCTCGTCGACGGTGCGGGCCTGCTGGAGGAGGGCCAGGTACTGGGCCTCGACGGCCTGGAGGTTTCGGAGTTGGGCCGAGAGGTCGGAATATTCCTCGGTGACATCCCGGGAGGAGAGCTGTTCGCCCTTGACTTTAGTCCCCACGGCCCGAAGCTGTTCCAGGGTGTGGTTAAGCTCGGCCGCCGGCACCCGGATGGTCACCGTGGCCTGATTTTCGGCCACGTTAGAGCCGACCACAAAGCCCCCGGCCGCCCGGGCGACCCCCTCGATGCGGCTTAAGGCCGGCCGGAGGCTACCCACTTCCAACTGAAGGGTTACGTTGTAGACAATCATCCGGTCGAGAGGCTGGTCGGCCGTTCGAGCCTGGTCGGCGGGGCCCAGGCTTCGGGCCGGTGCCGGGAGGGCCTCCGTAAGCCCGGGCTGCGGCCGGACGGAAACGGCGTCCCCGCCGGCGGTGAGACCGGCTTTGCCGGCCGGGCCCGGCCGGAGCAGGACCGTCCCAACCCCCAGCCCGACGGCGGCAAGGGCTGCGGCCAGAAGGACCCACTTCGTGCGCATTTCCGGCCTCCGAAGTTTTCTTCAACCATAAGACGTTTCAGGGGGCCGAAAAGTTCCCATCCGGCACCGGGCCGGGCATAAAAAACTGCGGCCGGAGGCTGGCCGCAGTGTGTTGGGGCGTTCTCTGTGCCGGAGGGGGGACTCGAACCCCCACCCCCTCAGCGGGGAGCGGTTTTTGAGACCGCCGCGTCTGCCAGTTCCGCCACTCCGGCTTCACGAAGGGGGGCTTAAAACACCCCGCCCCGATCTGATGGCTATCACGGCCCGGGGGCCCCTGTCAAGACGGCCGCCCCGGGGGCGACGGGGCCGCCTAGCGGCCACCCCCCGGACCCGGGTAGGCCGGCAGGGGCGAAGGGGCCGGCACCGCCGCCGGCCCCGGATAGGCCGGCATCGCCCCGACCGGACCCGCCGACGGCCGGCCGCCGAAGGAATAGTTGGCCACCAGACCGATGGACCCGGGCGGCCAGTAGGAAAACCATGCCTTGCCGATGATGTTGCTTTCGGGGACGACCCCCCAGATGTGGGAGTCGCTGCTGTTGTTGCGGTTGTCCCCCAGCACGAAGTAGTGGCCCGGCGGCACCGTCACCGGCTGGAAGGTGTAGCTCGGCCGCTCCCGCAAATACGGCTCATCCAGCGGCTGCCCGTTAATGTAAACCTGCCCGTTTCGGACCTCCACCGTTTCCCCGGGAAGGCCGATAACCCGTTTTATAAAGTCCCGGCTCGGGTCGTTGGGGAACCTGAAGACCACGATGTCCCCCCGCTGGGGCCGCTGGAACAGGTAGACCCGGCCGTCGGGGACGGGGAGAAGTCCGGCCACGGGCCCCAAAAACTCCCGAACGGGCCCCAAGTCCACCGAAAAGTAGGCAAACCTGGCCACCAGCAGGTACTGGTTGTGGTGCAGGCTCGGCTCCATGCTGGAGCCTTCGACCTTGAAATTCTGAACCAGGCTCCGGACCACCAGGAAGATGAGCACGGTGAGGGCGACCGTCTCGACGACCTCCCGGAGGGTGTGCCCCAGCCGCCCTGAACCGACCCGGGCCTGGGATTCGTGGTCCATATCCGTTGCCGGCCCAGCCATGACTGCAATCTCAGTATACCCCGCCCCACCCGGCCGCCCGCAAGTGACCGGCGGCAGGCATAACTGGAAAGGCCCGGGCCGCCGGCGGGAGTATTGACAAAATCGGCACCCGCGTGTAAAATTAGGCAGGCCGGGTCTGGAGAAAGCGAAAGGAGGGCAACTGTATGGTCCCGCGGGGCTTAGAAAACGTTTCCCGACGGGAGTTCCTGGGCCTGGCAGGGGCGACCCTGGCCGGGGCCGCCCTGGCCGCCTGCGCCCCCGGGCCGAGTGCCCCCCAGCCGGGCGCCCAGCAGCCCACCCAGGCTACCCCCCGGCGTGGCGGTGTCCTGAAGGTAGCCATTATCGGCGAGCCCCCGGCCCTTGACCCCGGGTTCACCACCGCCACCATCACCCAGAACACTATGTGGCACGTCTTTGAGCCGCTTTTGACCCGGGACAGCAAGTTTAACCCCATTCCCCACCTGGCCGACAAATACGAAGTAAATGCCGACGGGACCAAATTCACCTTTTATCTGCGAAAAGGGGTCCTTTTCCACAACGAGAAGGAGTTTACGGCCGAGGATGCGGTGGCTTCCCTCAAGCGCTGGGCCCAGGTGGCCGGTCGGGGCCGGCAAATCTTCGCCCGGGTGGACACCATCCAGGAAAACGACCGCTACATCTTCACCATCAGCTTCAAGCAGCCGACGGGCCTGCTGCCGCAGTTCCTGGCCGAGGTCGAGGCGATGATGCTCCCCAAGGAGGTGGCCGAGAAGGTGGGCAAGGACCGGCTGCCCGACGAGCTTATCATCGGCACCGGCCCCTACAAGCTGGTGGAGCACGTCGTCGACCGCTACATCCGGCTGCAGCGGTTCGAAAAATACGCCGCCCGGGAGGAGGCCCCCAACGGCTACGGGGGCAAGCGGGTCGCCTACTTCGACGAGATCCGCTTCATCCCGGTGCCCGAGGACTCCGTCCGGGCCGATGGGGTGGGCACCGGCGAATACCATTTTGCCGAGTCCCTTCAGCCCGACCAGTACCCGAACCTGCAGGCCAGCCCGAACGTGGTGCCCCTCATCGTTAAGCCCTACTACCAGTACGGGCCCCACTTTAACAAGAAGCAGGGGCTCTTTACGGATGTGCGGATGCGGCGGGCGGTGCTCTTTTCGGTGAACTTGGAGCAGATTATGATTGCGGGCTTTGGCCGCAAGGAGTTCTTCCGGCTTGGGCCGGAGGTCGCCG
>Ga0197143_1000092_pt1:5000-96863 | contig 96863 bp, 105 predicted proteins | sample GBS70_MetaG_FD_148603 | JGI IMG/M metagenome (GOLD analysis project Ga0197143, IMG submission 148603) | Sediment microbial communities from Great Boiling Springs, Gerlach, Nevada, United States - GBS 70_MetaG | ecosystem: Environmental > Aquatic > Thermal springs > Hot (42-90C) >... | reverse complement strand
GGTCGTGGACACGATGACGGTGCAGTGGGGACATACGCCGCGCTTTGTGGTCACGGCGCAGGTGCTCGATCTCATCAAGGGGCAGCAGCTGATGCCGTGCGATGCGCGCTGGATGCATCCGCGCTTGAGTGGGTGGGGTGGGGAGAGCGGGGAGCGCGTCTTCCGACCTTGGCTGCGGAGCGGGCTGGAGAGCGCACTGGAGCGCAAGGAGCACACTGGAGCGGGAGAGCCCCTATCGGGGTCTCCTGCGTGCCTGCAGTTTTGTGCAGCGCCTGTCCCGTACGTCGAGTCCTGGTACAGTGATGATATAAGGCTTGGTGTAAGAGGGTTTGGGGACACCGTACAGGTTGGGCGGGAGTACCTGGTGTTTTTGACCTTCAGCTTTTGGGAGATGTATCCTGGCGGGAGTATTGGACCGCGCAGTTTGCCGGACACGCTGCAGCTTGTCACGATACCTTTCTTCACCTCTCCTCCACTTCCGCAGGAGCCTCCACCTCCGCCAGTGCAGTGGGAGTGGGAATATGAGTACGACAAGTTCGGGCAATCGCTCTTTCCGATTGAGTATCGGGACGGGGAGGCGGTGGTGCGGATGCCGGAAAACGACCTGTGGCTGGGACAGGAGGTGCCGCTGGCGTGGTTCAAGGCGTGGCTGCGGGAGCGCATTGCGCAGTACCGGAGCTGGTAGCGCTCTCAGCCTTGTGCCATTGCCTGTAGTAGGAGGGTAGCAGCTCGGCGGGCAGCCCCAGGAGTGCCGAGCCGATAGCGGAGCTGGGCAAATGCCTCCAGTTGTTGTGCGGCGGAGGAGTCAGATTCCAAAAGTTCCCTGACCGCCCGCGCCAGCCGCTGCGGACGCGCCCGCCATTGGAGGAACTCCGGAACCACCGACCGCCCCCCAGCGAGCAGGTTCACTAAGACGCCCGAGGGCAACTGCACCAGCGAGCGCGCCAGTAGGTAGGACGCCGCCGATGCCCGGTAGAACGCCACAAACGGTGTGCCGCACAGCGCCGCTTCCAGGGTCGAGGTTCCCAGCTTCACCACTGCCGCACGGCTCTGCTGGAGCGCTTCGTAGACGTCGCCGAAGCACTGCCATCCTGCAGGGATACTTGCAATCCCCGGGGGCACCACCGTCGCAGCGCGAATGCCGGGGAGGTCGCGCTGAAGCAGCTCGACCGTGCGCTCCAGAAGCGGTACATGGCGCTGCCACTCCTGCTGCCGGCTGCCGGGAAGCAGGAGCACCTGCATCTGCCGCTGCGAAAGCGGAGGCGGCTCCTGCTGCAATGCCGGCTCATCCAGGAGCGGATGCCCGACAAAGACCGTCGGCACCCCGTAACGCCGGAAGAACTCCTCCTCAAACGGCAGGACTACAAGCAGCAGCGAGACCGTCTCTGCCAGGAGGCGTGCGCGCCAGCGTCCCCACGCCCACACCTGCGGGGCAATGTAGTAGAAGACCCGCAGACCTCGGCGCCGCGCCCGCTGTGCCAGACGGAGATTGAAGCCGGGGTAATCCACCAGCAGCACCGCATCCACCTGCGGGAGCAGCTCCGTGCAGCGCTCCAGGAGCTGGCGAAAGAATCCATACCGGCGGGCTACCTCCCAGAATCCCGCAACTGTGACCGCCTCGAAGGGCACCAGAGGTTGCAGCCCCTGCTGCTGCATGCGCGGACCCCCAATCCCCACGAACTCCAGCCCGGGCTGCAGCGCGCGCCACTCCGCCATCAACCGAGCCGTGTAGCGGTCAGCAGAGAGGTCGCCCGCAACGACGAGCACCCGCATCAGGGTTCCAGCCCAACCAGCTTGCGCAGCGCGGCGATCTCCTCGCGCGTCAGGTGGCGGGCTTGCCCGCGTCGCAGCCCCTGGCAGGTCAGAAATGCAAAGGCGCGCCGGTGCAGCTTCAACACCCGATAGCCCAGCTTGGCGAACATCCGATGGATGAGCCGATTGCGCCCCTCGCGCACCTCAACGTACACCCGGCGCCGATCCTTGGGGTCCACCTCCACCGCTGCCGCCCGGGCAACCCCATCGCGCAGCTTGACCCCGCGCAGGAGCTGCTCTGCGTCCGCAGGACGCAGCGCCCGGTCCAACCCAACGGTGTAGACCCGAGGCACCTGGTAGCGCGGATGCATCAGCCGGTTCGCCAGCTCCCCATCGTTGGTGAGCAGCAGTGCCCCGGTGGTGTTGCGGTCAAGCCGCCCGACAGGGTAGACGCGCTCTCGCGTCCGCACCAGCTGGAGGACCGTCTTGCGTCCCTTCTCATCGCGCGTGGTGCAGAGGTAATCCTTCGGCTTGTGCAGCAGGATGTAGAGCAGTGAGCGCCGAGTGCGCACCTGATTGCCGTCCACGGTGACCTCGTCCCAGGGATAGACACGCATGCCCAGCACGGCAGGCTTCCCGTTGACCTTGACCCGCCCCTGGCGAATGAGCTCATCGGCTTTCCGGCGGGAAGCGATTCCAGCATCGGCAAGGAACTTGTTGATTCGCACCGCTGGCGCCTGTGCAACCGTCTCTCGACGTGTGCGCTCCATTGCGCCGAACCAATTGTTGGGAAACTCGCAGGCAGCAAGACGCACAAGCGCCTCCTCCATTACGATGGCAGCAGCGGCTCAAGCCGTTCCCACACCCGCTCTGCGGGCAGCTCCTCCATGCAGGCGTGCGTTCCCAGAGGGCATCGCTGCCCCCCGTGCAGCGAACAGGGGCGGCACGGCAGCTCCCGCTCCACCACCACAGAGCCGGGCAGGCGTGGACCGAAGCCAAACATGGGGATGGTCGGACCAAAGACCGCCACAACTGGGGTTTGGACCAGCTCCGCCAGGTGAATCGGAGCGCTATCGTTGGAGACCACACAGCAGGCGCGCTCCAGTAGCAGCAGCAGCTCCGGCAGACCAAGCCGTCCGGCAAGGCTCCACCCGCCTCCCTCCTGGGCAATGGAACGACACAGCTCCGATTCCGCAGCGGTACCGGTGAGCACGACGGCGACATCGCGGCGGAGCAGCCAGCGCGCAAGCCGGGCATACTGCCGAGCACTCCACCGCTTGGTCCGCCACACCGAGCCCGGCGCCAGCACCACAAGCGGCTGCTGCGGCGGAATGGCGAGCTCCTCCAAGCAGCGCTGGAGATGCTCCCGATGGTGTGGTGCAAAGCGGAGCTCGACCCTCACCCGTGCATAGCAGCGCCACCGCTCTCCGATGTCCGGAAAGGGCTCCAGCAGCGACAGGTTCCGCTCCACCTCGTGCAGATCCCAGCGGTAGGGGACCTGAACGGGGAAGAGCCACGGCAGCGCACCGCGGTCCATCCCCACCGCACAGCGCGGTTGAGCCATCCGCGCCAGGAGTGCCGACCGCGCCGAACGGTGCGGCACCAGCAGCAGCTCCACGCCCCGCCGACGGAGCTGTTCGGCGCACCAGCGCAGTCCAGCAAGCCCGCGATGGGCTCCCCGCTTGTCAAACACGAGCACCTCGTCAACGGCAGCAGCGCAGGCAGCAAGCTCAGCCGTGCTGGGCAGCACCACCATAGCGCGCCACGACTCCGGATGGAGCTGCCGCAGCGCCTCCATCAAGGGCAGTGCCAGCGCAACATCGCCGGTGTATGCCGTTTGCACAACGGCGATTCGCGCAAACTCACGCAGTGGAGGCAGTTGCATCGGGAGCGTACACCGGCGGTGGGGAATCCCTCCAGCGGCGATGCTGCCACAACCACAGCTCCGGTGCTTGGGCAATAGCGCCCTCCAGCCTCTTCAGATAGTACGCCGTCAGCCGGCGAACCCCTTCGGGTGAATCCGGTAGCTCCTCAACGGGGAGCTCCTCCAGCCGGACGGAGTAGCTGCCATCGGGCTGCCGGCGGGCAAAGCCCAAGATTACGGGCATACGGAAGCGCAGGGCAAGTCGGGCAAATGCCGTGTGCGTTGCTGCCGGATACCCCAGGAAGGGCAGCCACAGCGCATGTTCGGGAGCCGCGCGCTGATCGGCAAGCATTGCAACGGCTTCGCCGGAGCGCACCGCCCGGGCAATCGCCCACGGTGCCCGCTCCAGCGGCACCGTCCGGTTCCCCCAGCGCTGTCGGTAACGGTTCAGCAGCGCATCCACAAACGGATTGTGCTGCCGCTTGACCACCACGGTCACGGGCACCCCCAGGGAGCGCAGGCACAGTCCCGCCGCACACGCCAGCCATTCCCAGTTCCCGTAGTGCGCCGAGAGCAGCAGCAGCCCGCGCCCCTTGCCCACACACCGGGCAAAGAGTTCCGGGTTCTCAAAGCGCACTGCTGTGCGCAGTGCCTGTTCCGACATCCACCCCATAGCGGCGATCTCCAGCAGCACGGTGCCGGCGTTGTCGTAGCAGCGCCGGGCAAGCTGCATCCGCTGTGCTGGAGAAAACTCGGGGAATGCCCGCCGAAGGTTTTCCAGCGTCGTACGCCGGCGCAGGGGACTTCCCCACCACCAGAGCCTGCCCAGGAGCCGACCAGCAGCGCGGCGCAAGCGGAAGGAGCACTGCGCAGCGCCCCATCCCAGCAAGAGTAGAAAGCCCGTCAGCACGGCATCACGCAGGGTGCGAAGCACGGCGCGCACGGTAGGCATCGTAGAGCTGGCGCAGCAGTTGGAGATCCTCCCACGCCGGGCGCTTCCACTGAGGATTGCGCAGCAGCGCTGCCGGATGGTAGGTGACCACCATGAGCATGCCCTGCAGCGGGATTGGACGTCCCCGGAGCTCGGCAATCTTGTGCTCCCGCTCCAGCAGCGCGCTCGCCGCCGTTGCCCCCAGCACCAAGAGAAACGCCGGCTGAATCAGCTCCAACTGCTTCCACAGATACGGTCGGCAGGTTGCCACCTCCTGCGGGAGCGGACGCCGGTTGCCCGGAGGACGGCACTTGAGGATGTTGCAGATGTAGACCTCCTCGCGCTGCAGCCCAATTGCTGCGAGCATGCGGGTGAGGAGCTGCCCTGCAGCGCCGACGAAGGGCTCCCCGCGGGCGTCCTCCTCGGCACCGGGCGCTTCTCCAATGACGACGATCTCCGCCCGGGGATTCCCCGTGCCGAAGACGAAGTTCGTACGCTTCAGCCCCAATGGGCATGCCGTACAGGTGTGGATATGCTCGTAGAGCTCCTCCAAAGTCTGGCTCTGCTGCCACGGCGGAAGCTGCGCAAAGAGCTCCGATGGCTGCACCACCGGCATGCGGAAGCGCGGCAGTTCCAGCACCGGCAGCGAGAGCTTCTCCGATGGCGCAGGGGAATTGGGCACGGCTACGCTCGGTGGCTGCACTCGCTGCTGTTGGGATGCGTGCCCGGGGTCCGGAATCACACTGCTGCCCGATTCCGCTCCGGCAGGCTCCTCCCAAAAGCAGCGGGGTCCCAGCAGCGCCTGCCGAACCCGCACCCACTGCAGGAGTTGTGCCCACAGCGTGCCCGCCATGGCTAAATATCCAAGTTGCGCACAAAGAGCGCGTTGCGCTCGATGAACTCCCGGCGCGGCTCCACCTTATCGCCCATGAGGATGTCGAAGATGCGCGTGGCTTCGGCGGCGTTCTCCAGCGTCACCTGCAGTAGGGTGCGCGTCTCCGGGTTCATGGTGGTCTCCCAGAGCTGCTCCGGGTTCATCTCTCCAAGCCCTTTGAAGCGGGAGACGGTGATGGAATCGGCGCGCACCCCTTCCGCACGCAGGCGTTCCAGGATGGCATCACGCTCCCGATCGGAGTGCGCGTAGTAATCGCGTTTGCCCGTGCTGATGCGATACAGCGGCGGCTGGGCAATGTAGAGACGCCCTTCGTAGATGAGCTCGCGCATGAAGCGGAAAAAGAGCGTCAGCAGCAGCGTCCGGATGTGCGAACCGTCAACGTCGGCGTCTGCCATGAGGATGATCTTGCCATAGCGCACCTTGGAGATGTCGAAGCTCTCGTCGAAGCCGCCGCCAATGGCGGTGATGATCATGTTGATTTCGTCGTTGTCGAGCACCTTGACCAGGCGCGCCTTCTGCACGTTGAGGATCTTGCCCTTCAGCGGCAGCACCGCCTGGAAGCGGCGGTCCCGCGCCTGCTTTGCCGAACCACCAGCAGAATCCCCTTCGACTAAGAAGAGTTCGCACTCTTCGGGATTGCGCAAGGAGCAGTCGGCAAGCTTGCCGGGCAAGGCGGCGCTTTCGAGGGCATTTTTGCGGCGGACCAGCTCGCGCGATTTGCGCGCTGCAATCCGCGCCTCAGCTGCCAGCACCGCCTTCTCGATAATCCGGCGGGCAACGGCGGGGTTCTCCTCCAGATAGCGCCCCAGCTGCTCGTTGACAATCGAGCGCACGATGCCCTCAACCTCGCTATTGCCCAGCTTGGTCTTGGTCTGCCCCTCGAACTGCGGCTCGGCAACCTTGACGGCGATGACGGCGGTGAGCCCTTCGCGGAAGTCATCCCCGATGAGTTGGACCTTTGCCAGGTTGTTCGCCTGCGCGTACGCGTTGAGCGTGCGCGTGAGCCCGGAGCGGAAGCCCGAGACATGCGTTCCGCCCTCGGCGGTGTTGATGTTGTTGGTGTAGGAGAGCAGCCGCTCCTCGTAGCCGGCGTTGTACTCCAGGGCAATGTCCACGTAGGTCTCCGTGCCGGATTCGCCGACGGCTTTGCCGCTCAGCAGGATGACCGGTGTCAGCGGTGTTTCGCCCTCGTCCAAGTAGCGCACGAAATCGCGCAGCCCGCCCTCGTAGTGGAAGCGCTCCTCAGCCCCATCACGCTCATCGCGCAACAGAATGGTCACCTCGGGGTTGAGAAACGCCAGCTCCCGGAGCCGGTCGGCAACACGCTCGTAGCGGAAGACAGTGGTTCGGAAGATCTGCGGATCGGGTCGGAAGTAGACCAGCGTCCCCGTCCGATCGGTCTCCCCCAGGCGGCGGACCGGGGTCAGCGGCATTCCACGGCTGTACTCCTGCTCCCAGATGGCGCCATCGCGCCAGACGCGCACGCGCATGTATTCGGAGAGGGCGTTGACGCAGGAGACCCCCACGCCGTGCAGTCCGCCAGAGACCTTGTAGGCGGTCTTATCGAACTTCCCGCCCGCATGGAGGGTGCACATGACCAGCTCCAGCGTGGAGATGCCCCGTTCGGGATGGATGCCCACGGGGATGCCGCGCCCGTCATCCTCCACCGAGCAGCCTCCATCGGCATGGAGCACGACCGTGATGTGGCGGCAGTAGCCCGCGAGGGCTTCGTCAATGGAGTTGTCCACGACCTCGTAGATGAGGTGGTGCAACCCGCGCTCGCCCACATCACCGATGTACATTGCCGGGCGGCGCCGGACAGCTTCCAATCCCTCCAAGACGCGGATGCTCTCTTCGGTGTAGCCGTTGGCGTCTACGGTCGTCAGCGGTTCGTGCTGTTCCATTGCGCTACGCAGCAAATCCAACTCTCTGCGGCTATAGACGTGCAAGCTACAGCAGCTATCGGATGCGCAATGCATGCACAAGCTCGGAACCGAGCCGTTCGTTGAGCCGCCGTCGCAGCTCCTCGCTCCGCAGCCGCAGCTCGACCCGCCAGGCAGGGACAAGCACCTCGACATGGAGCTCGCCGTCCTCAAAGCGCACAAGGCGGCAGGCGCGGGCAGCCGCCGCCCCCACAACCTCCGCCCACAACTCCGGCAACCGGGCAAGCTGCAACTGCGTCTGCAGCCCGGACTGCTGCAGCAATTCCTGCAGAAGCTCCTCCAGGCAGCGCGGCTGTCGGCTCATGGACGCTCCAGCAGAAACAGTCGCCAGCCTTGACGTGCAAGCCACTCCAGGAGTGCGGCACCGAATCCCACACTCAGTCCAACGGCGCCCCACACCAGCGCGTCCACCCGCCCCTGCTGCGCCAGTTGCCACAACGCCGTCGAATAACACCACAGAGGGACCGCAGCAGTCAACTGCAGCAGCACCGGTGGAGCCCACCCCAAGATCCACAGGACCGAGACCACCGCAAAGACCGACAGCGCCACCGCCCCCTGAAGCTGTGCCTCCGTGCGCGCCCATGCTCCAAGGACAATTCCCCAAAGCGAAGCGAACGCATACCCTACAGAGAGCACCAGCGCGACCGTCTCCAGCGGAAGCTCCGGCGGCATCCCCTTCCTCAGCAGTACCAGAACTGGCAGTAGCTGCACCGCTCCCACGAGCAAGCACCCTGCGAGCTTGCCCAGCAGGAGTGTCCGAGCAGGCACAACCGAAAGGAGAAATTCTGCCAGCCGTGACATCCGCTCCTCGGTCAGCGTTCGGGCTGCCCAGCCTATGCCGCTTGCCATCAGCACACCGCACAGCGCCACGAGCAGAAAGGGCGTCAGCTGCCGCGGGCGCGGAGGGATGCGCCGTTGCTCCGCAATGACAAGCGGCTCCGGCTCAGGCAGCGCCGTATGCTCCCGGAGCTCCTCCCGCAGCACCTGCCCCACAAGCTGCAGTGCTGGCAGCCCCTGCTCCGATGCCCACAGCCGCAGCGAAAGCACTGCACCCCGTTCCTGAAGGAGCACAACGCCCAGCCATTCGCCGCGCTGGACCCGCTCGAGTGCCTCCGCCCACAGCAGCGAATCCGGCTGCGGCGGAATCGGTACCAGCACCAGCGCGGGTGCCCCTCCCGGCGTCTGCACACGCTCTGCCAGACGCTCCTGCAAGCGCTTGATCCACACGCCGGAGTAGTCCACCACGCCGACGCTGTGCACCACCGGCGCTGCCGAAGAGTCCCTCATACTCCCCAGAATGCCCAGCGCCACAATTGCCACCGGCAGCACCATGCCGATGACAAAGCTGGGATGGCGCAGCGTCTGTGCGGCTTCCCATCGGGCAATCTGCAGGAGCTGGCGCACCATTACCATCCGCCGGAGAGCTGAAGCACAAACTGCCGTGGCGGTGCCAAATTCCCCGGTACCTCGGTGTAGTAGTAGTCGAAGGCATTCCGCATGCCCAGGCTCAACTGCACTGGTAGTCCCACCAGTGCCATTCCTTCGAGCGTCCAGCGCAGCTCCACAACGTGGATGGGAACGCGCTGATCGGCGTGGCGAATGAACCCAAGGGTGCTGAACTCCTCATCAATGCGCTCCACACGGCTCTGGTAGCGGTACTCCAAGTGGAACTCCCCAAAGCCCAGTGGCAGCGCTGCACGGGCAATTCCAAGCCAGCGGCTGCGGTACTTGAGCATGCTGTTTGCGCTCAGATCGCGCGGATTGAGCAGCGTCAGCGCCAATTCGCAGCGGAGTGTGCCGGGCTGATTTGCCCGCAGGCTCGGACCTACCCAGCCGGTCGCGTTGAGCTCCACCCCCTGGATGCGCGCGCGCGTAACATTGCGAAACTGGATCGCCGCACCCTCCCCAAACCCTGGCTCGATGAGGTCGAAGAGGTCCGAGTGGAACACTGCCACATCCACCGCCCACGGCTTTCCGGCAAGACGCACCGTATCAGCGGCACCGAGCTCTGCGCTCCAGCCGCGCTCAGCTTTGAGCTGCGGGTTCGGACGGACGACGAAGCCAGCAGTGCGGAGCTGCGCAAAGCGCTCGGCAACCGTCGGTGCGCGGAACGCTCGCCCAAGCGCGAACCGGAACTGCGGACCGAACCAACTGGCGTAGACAATCCCCAGACGCGGATTGAGCTCGAAATGCTCTGCGGCTCCCTGCATCCGTTCCCGATCGAGCCGAGCGCCAACAGTAACGCCCAGCGGGCGCAGCATTCCAAGCTCGGCTTGCGCATAGGCTGCCAGCAGCCATTGGCGCCGCTCCCCGTAGATGGATGCCTCTACAACGTTGCCAATGCCGTGAATTCCGGCACTCAGCAGAATGTTCGGCTGCCACTGCCATCCCCATTGCCACTCCGCCGAAAGGGAGTAGGCAACCGAGCTGGGCAAGGTGTCGGGTGCCCCAGGCAGCCGATTACGGAACTCCGTCCGGTACGCCCCTGCTCGCAGCGTGCTGCTGAGCCGTGAGCTCCAGAACTGCCTCCACTCAGCAGCCAAGAGGCTCTTCCACGAGCGCACCCGCTGCGGGCTATCCTCATTGCCCGGTCGCGTTGCCTCCTGCAGGCTGCGCCAGTAGAGCCAATTGCCATGGTCATCATCGGCATGCTGGAGGAGCACGGTAAGGGCTGTGGGCGGGCTGACCCTCCAAGTGAGCTTGGCGAAGAGCTGCCAGCGGAAGGAGTCGTCGTCGAGCCGGTAGCTTTCGTCGCGCACCACTGTGGCACTGCTCAGCAGCGCGATCGGTCCCAGCCGCTGTGCGTAGCTGAGATCGGCACCCCAGAACCCGCGCTGTCCGAGCTGCCACTGTTCAAAGCGTGGAGTACCGTACAATCCACCATAGAGCCGGAAGGCGCCCTGAGGCTGCTCGGATGGCTCGCGCGTGATGACGTTGATGACGCCTCCGAGCGCTGCTGTGCCGTAGAGCGCCGAGGCTGCGCCCTTGAGCACCTCGATGCGTTCGGCTGCCATCAGCGGCAGGGCATCGAACTTCATCTCCCCACTATCGCCCGATAGCAGTGGGATGCCATCCAGCAGCAGCAGCGTGCGGGAGCCCACCCCAAGGGCAAATCCCGAAGTCCCTCGGATGCTGACGTGGTCGCGGTTGACCGTCACCCCGGGAATCGTCCGCAGCACCTCGTCCAGCTTAGAATAGCTGCGCTCCAGCACCGGCGCAAGCTCAACAGCAGAGATGCTCACCGGCGCCTCCTGCAGTGTTTGCGCCCGCTTTGCAGCGGTGACCACAATTGGAACCAACCCGACCGGCTGCGGCTCCAGCTCAACGAGCAACCGCACGGTATCGCCCGCTTGCAGCCGCAGTGTGCGCTGCCACACCCGGTAGCCGACCATGCTTACCACGAGCGTATACTCCCCCGCCGGGATGCGCTCCAGTCGGACCGTTCCATCGCGCCGGCTGATGCCTCCCAACACCGTTCCCTGCAGCCGCACCGTAGCGCCGGAGAGCGGCTGCGTGGTGGCGGCATCGCGCACCACAAGCTGCAGTACAGCCCCGGGCGGCTGCTGCGCCCAGAGCATCGCTACGGTTGCCAGCACGGCGAGCCAACGGAGCTGCCTCATGGGAACGGCTGCGGCGGTAAGTGCTCGAAATCCACCTCAATATCGGCTCGGTACCATCTGCCCGCCTCCTGCACCTGGAGGCTATCGGGCTGGCATGCCGTATCCGCCGGCGGAGGACAGCCGTAGATGCCCACCACCCGCCAATGGCGGAACAGATCCGGACCGTACTGCTGCGCCACAACAATGTAGCGCAACGTCACGGGCAACTGCTCAATCCTGAGCTGATAGCTTGCCGAATCTACAAACAAAGGGAGCCGTTCCTGCGTAAACAGTGCCTTGCCCGAGAGTACCTCGCCGACCACATCTTGCGGCGGATAATTCTGGAATGCCACAACGCGAAGGTCCCTGAGGCTATCCTCCGGAGGCCATGCCCCGCGAAAGCGCACCGTGCCGGTGATGTACGCCTCGGTCGGGAGCACAGTCGGATCCAGCCCGCCGCAGCCAGCCAAGAGCAGCAGCACAAGGAGCAGCATCGAGCCATCCTCGGCGGTTCGGAGGCGAAAATAGGACTTTGCGAGCGTTCCGACTCAGTACGGCAGAGGGGGTCCCAGTTCCATATCCTGGAGCGTGAGCTCTGCCGGCAGGCGGAACAGCACACGGGTTCCGGCAGGGCAGCCATCTTCGTGACGCAGGTCGTGGATTTCAAACTCTGCTGCCCGCCCTACGGATCGCTGCAGCAGGCGCAGCCGCTCCGTCGTAAGCTGTAACCCCATCGAGCGCTGCCGCTCCTGAGATGTGGTGCCGGAGGGATTGCCGGAGGAGCGCCCCACGCCATCGTCCTCGATGGCGATGAGGAGCTGTTCCCCTTCCGCCCAAGCGGCGATCCGGAGCTTTCCGCCCCCCTTTGGGGAAAGCCCGTGCTTGAGTGCATTCTCCACAATCGGTTGCAGCAGCAGCGGTGGCACCCAGCTCTCGTGGGCATCCAGCGAGGGCTCCAGCTCGATGGCGTACTCGAGCTGCAACTTCCCGTTCCGGCGCTCCAGCTCCAGGTAAAGCCGGGCAATCTCCAGCTCGGTTGCAAGCGGCACAAGTGGCTTGTCCAACGCTTCCACGATGTGGCGCATCAGCGCTGCAAGATCGCGTAGATACTGCTGCGCTGCCTCGGCATGCTGCTGCACCAGGGTCCGCACGGTCATCAGCGCGTTGTAGAGGAAATGGGGGCTGAGCTGTGCCTGCACCGCACGGTACTGCCACTCCAAGAGTTGCAGCCGGAGCTGCTCCTGCTGGCGCTGCTGGCGCTCCAGCTCGTAGCGCACCTCCATATCGGCGAGCGCGCGGCGCGTGCGCTCGTTTGTCAACTGCTCCAGAAGCTCCAAGGCACGCCGCAGGGAGCTCAGTGCTGCGGCGAAATCCCCGCGAGCCGCCTCCAGCTCGGTCTGCTCGCGCCAGAGTTCGTACAGCAGTGGAGCTTCTCCCAGCCGCTGGGCGATCGCCGCCGCTTCCTGCAGCCTCTCAGCTGCGGTTTCGAAGTTGCCCAGCCGCCGCCACAGCCAAGCCAAATTCAGCAGCACGTGGGCGCTGCCACGCTCATCCTGAAGGGAGCGGCGCATCTCCAACGACCGCTCGTACGCCCAGATCGCCTCAGCATACCGCCGTTGGGATGCCAGCACGTAGCCCAGCGTCGCATACGAGAGCGCACTGCCGTAGAGATCGCCCAGCTGCTGCTTCAATTCGACCCCACGCCGATGGTGCTCCAGAGCCTCCTCAAAGCGCCCCATAGATGCCAGAATCTGCGCAGCGTTCGTGTAGGCACGTGCCAACTCTCGGCGCTCTCCGCATCGGCATGCCAGCTCGATGGCATCCTCAAAGCAGCGCAGCGCCTGCTCGTAGTGGCGTACCTCTCCGAGGATGACCCCGAGGTTCTGCAGCGCCTTGAGTCGGAGAATGGGGAAGGGCTGCCCCTGCTGCAGCACGTATTGCAGCGTCCCGACAGCTTGCTCGGTATCGCCCAGGGAATGGTGTGCCAGCGCCAGGCTTAGCAGAGCATGGAGCTGGGATTCCTTCTTGCCCAGATGCTCGAACGCCTGCCCAGAGCGCTGGAGCCACTGCACGGCTTCGGGGTAGCGCCCAGCAAATAGCGCTCCCACGCCGAGCAAGCGCATAGCTTCGGCTTCGCTTTCTGCATCGCCGATTGCCAAGGCTTCCTGGTAGGCACAGCGGGCAAAATCGGCAATGCGCGAGGGATCTTGCCGGCTTGCCTGCTGCGCCAGTGCAATGCAGTAGCGCACACGCTCCGCCGGCGGCAGCCCCTGCAGGTGCTGCTGCAGTTGCTCCAGCGTCGGCAGCTCCACCATATCAGCCGCTCTGTAGCCGCCGGATGAACGCCTCTGCCCGACGTCGTGCAATCGGCAAGCGCTCCTGCGTGCTGACGAGGACGAAATCGCCATCGGGCTGCTGGCGAATCTCCCGCACGTGCTCGAAATTGACCAAGTAGCTGCGATGCACGCGGAAGAAACCCATCGGCGCGAGCACCTCCTCCCAGTGCCCCAGCGGGCGCACGCTCAGGAGTCTCTCCCGGCGTACGGTTACAAACCGAGCGTAGTTGCGCTCGCTCTCGATGTAGACAATCTCCGAGCTCAACAGCACGTGGTATCCGCTGCCGGAGGGCACAACGATGCGGCGCGGTACAGCGCCACTGAGGTTGTCCAATAAAGTCTCCACCGACGGAGACAGTATGCGCCGCCGCCGCCGCTCGTAGATACGCGATACAGCCGCAAGCAGTTCGTCAGGCTGCACTGGCTTGAGCAAATAATCCGCCGCGCTTACCCGCAGGGCTTGCACCGCATAGCGCTCGTAGGCTGTCACGAACACCACTTCGCCGTAGCTCTCCCGTGGCAGAGAGTGCAGGAGCGCAAATCCATTCTCCTCGGGCATCTCCACGTCCAGGAACACAAGCTCGGGGCGTACCTGCGGGATCAGTATCCGCGCCTCTGCCGCCGATGCTGCCGTAGCGACCAGCTCGACCATCGCACTACAGTGGCGCTCCAGGAGCTGTGCAAGCTCACGCCGCGCTGTTTCCTCATCGTCTACAAGCACTGCCCGCAGCATCGGCTCCCCTGCCGGATGCCTTCCCACCATGTGCAAACATAGCAAACCGCTGGGGAAACAACTTCGCTGCCTTCTACCCCGGGGCTGGGGGGAGGGTTCCGCTGCCGCTGCTCAGAAATCCTTGCGGGCAAAGGTACGGGCTGCCTGCCACAGCGGCACAATGAGCCAGCACAACGACCCCACAACCACCAGTGGGACCGCCCAAGCACTGCCCACAACCTGGCGCAACAGCGCCCCGGTATACCCTAGCAATGCCGCCGCATCCACCTGTAGCAGCACCGCAACCCGCGCCAGGTCAATTGGGTTCAGGAGGAGTGCCACAAACAATGCCCGCTCGATCGGGTAGCGCTGTAGCAAAAACGCCGCCCCCAGGAGTATCCCATCGTAGAGCACCGAGAGGGCAACCCAGAGCAGGATCGCCGCCCCAAAGACCTTCAAGCGCTCCTCCCATCGCAGCGCGAACCAGATGCCGAATGCAGCAAAGCTCCCCGATAGCAGAAAGCTCTCCAGCGCCAGGATTCCGTACAGCCCCCACCCTTGCCGTGCCACAATGCCCCAGGCAATTCCCAATCCCACGGGCACCACCAGCGCCACCGGCACAACGGTGCCGAGCACAAATCCCCAGAAGAGCTCCCCACGCCGCAGTGGCTGCGCCAGCAGCAACTCCAAAAACTCCCGCGCATTGTGCACCGAAACAATGCCAAACAGCAAGCTTACCAATGGAACAACCAGCAGCACCACGTTCAGCACGCTGATCACGACCTGCTCTGGCATTCCACCGCCGTAGATGAAGAGCCCTGCAGAGAGCGCAGCAATGGCACCGGCGTAGCCGGCAACCCAGCGGCTCCGGAGCGTATTGCGGAGCTCCCAGCGTGCGATGACCTGCGCTGCCTGCATCATCCCCTCCGAATCCGCTGTACCAAAGCTTCCTCCAGCACTGCTGGGCTCCCATCGGTTGCCAACGCCGCGATCGGCTCGTGCAAGACCACCCGTCCCTCCAGCAGCACCAGCACCTCATCCACAAGTTCGGGGAGCTCGCTGACGATGTGCGTTGTCAGCAGCACCGTTGCCCCTGCAGTGCGTCGAGCGCGGAGCTCCGCTTTGAAGCTCTGTGCCGTTACGGGGTCCAATCCCGCTGTTGGCTCATCCAGCACCAGAATCTCCGGCTCTCCCATCAACGCCAGCACCGCGCTGAGCTTCTGGCGTGTACCACCGGAAAGCGCCCGAACGGGCTTGTCAAGCTCCCGTGCCAGCGCAAAGCGTTCAACATAGGGCTCCTCCACTGCTCCACTCAATCCGCGCACCTGCTTGACCAGCTCGATAATCTCCGCAGCGGTGAGATTCTCCGGAAAGCGCGGCTGCTGCGGCATGTAGCCTATCCGGCGGCGGTACTCCGGCGTCTGTTCGATCGACACCCCACCGACCCAGATCTGCCCAGAATCTACGCGCACCAGCCCCAGGATGCATTTGAGCAGGGTGCTCTTCCCTGCCGCATTCGGACCCACCACCGCCACCGACCTCGCCGCAGGGATCGTCACAGAGATCTCCTCCAGCACCCGTTGCCCTCCAAAGCGCTTACAGACGCGGTGCAGCACAATCATACCGGCTGTCCCATGAGCGGTTGTGGATCCACAATCGCTGCCGGCGTCAACACGGGGAAGACCCTTTCGGCAAGCTCCAGCAGCTCTACCAGCAGGCTGTGCAGGAAGAGCACCACCGGCGGGAATCGCTCCACTAACAGCGCGAACAATCCAACTGGGTGGAACGGCACATCACCGTACCCATCGCCGTCCAAATCGTAGCCTCGGTAGCGGCTCCAGTAGTTGTTTCGGAGCTCGTTGAAGCTGCGCGTGCTGTTGGTGCTCAGATCGAAGGTGTTTGCCACGAAGCTGTTTGCGCGGAACACATTGCGCTGCGCACTTGCCATCAAGCGGAGCGCCCATCCGTTGCGCTCGAACCGATTGCTGTCCACAACGTTGTGGTCCGAGCCTTCAAGGTACATTCCCACCGTGTTATGCACGAAGACATTGCGCCGGATGCGGCTGCGGTAGATGTCCTTGAGCAGCAGCCCGAACACGGAGCTTCCCCAGTTATCCTCGAAGCGGTTCTCCTCCATCGTGATGAAGCGGGAGTACATCACCGCCACCCCGGCGCGGTTTTCGCGGAAGCGATTGCGGCGGTAGAGGCAGCTATCGGAGAACATGAAGTGCAGCCCGTAGCGCAGATTCCCCTCCGAGTGGTTCTCCTCCACGGTGCTCCGCTGCACGAATTCAAAGTAGATGCCATCGCGGTGCCCGGCGATGGTGTTGCCGCGCACAAGGATATCGCGGCAGTACCACAGGTGGATACCGTTGCCGGCGCTGGCTTCGCGCTCGGCTTTCCCGAGGATGCTGTTCTCCTGCACCGTACACCGAGCAGAGCGCGCCAGGTAGATGCCGAAGAAGTTCTCCTCGAGCCGATTCTGCTCAATCCGGCACTCCTGCACGCTATCCAGGCGGATTGCGGCATTGTCGCGCAAAAAGCTCATCCCCGAACGGCGCAGTACCAGCCCCCGGATGGTCACTCCAGAGGCACGGATAAGCAGAATTTCTCCCTTGCCCTCTGCATCGAGCACTGCTTCACCACCGCCCTCCAGCACAATCGGGACCTCTACCACCAATCCCCATTCCCGATACACCCCCGGCTGAAGCCGCACGGTATCCCCCGGACGCGCCGCGCGGAGAGCTGCCTCTACTGTCGGGAACTCACCACCCGTCCCCACCCACAGCACGCGCGCCGACAGTGGCACAGCAACCCCGAACAGCAGCAAACTCCTCCACCCGCTCATGCCAATTACGGCGATGCCCGGCGCGCCATCTGCACCACCTGTGCCCAGCTCACAGGCTGCCCAGCTGGCAGCCCCTCCCGTGGCGTAGAGCGCTTGACCGCATACACGTTCAAGCCCATCGGGCTGGGCACCTCCGGTGCAAATACGAACTCTGCATCCTCCAGACGAACGAGCTGCCCGGGCTGGGCAAAATCCACCACCCAGCGCGAATGCACTTGCCCCGAATCCACCTCTCCGGCAGCCTCGAAGGCAATCATGCACTCAAGTGCGTCGAACTTGTACACCCGCCCGGTGCGGGTGACGATCTCTGCGCCGTAACGGGGATCGGCAATCCCCATACGGCAGTAAACGCAGGTCTCCTCCCCGAACCGGATCGGCTCTGGCGCGGGCGCACATGCCTGCAGGAGAACGATTCCCAGCAGCACACCCCAGCGTTTCATACCGGCAGCGACTCCCGCGTGTGTTTCCTCAACTCAAAGCAGGCAAGCCGACGGCGGCGTGCCCGAATGCATTCTACCACTGCCGCGCTCCCGCCGGCGATCAGCGCGGCAAAGGCTGCCCATCCACCGATGTCCGGATAGGAGTACGCCGTGAAGTTGAGCAACTGCTTGGAGCCAATGAGCGGTGGCTGATAGCTCATCCCCGGCACCTTAATCGGAGCACGGGGATCCAGATTGTGCCCGTACTCATAGCCCCAGCGGTAGAAGTCTGCCAACCCCACCACGGTTGCAAGCAGCAACAAGATTGCCCAGATGAGCGCCAACCCTCGGCGGTTGAGCACTGCCGCCGCTACCGCCAGTGCTGCCAGTCCACCCAACACCCACGGCATCACGGCAAACTCAGGGAAATCCTCCTCCCGAATTGGGCGCATGCCGATGTAGTGGTTCAGCCCATTGATGAGTTCGACCTGCCCGCTCAGATGCGTCGCCCAGATGTACATCTGAACCCCTTCGGGGTACTGCGGCGCCTCCAACGTAATACGCCACAGCGGGGCAACCAATCCTACGCCCAACAGTACCCCACTCACCACCAGCACGATTCGACTTGCCGTACGCATTGCCGACGCCCTCACGTTGAGCTGTTTGAACAACAATGGCGGGGATAGGAGCTACACCGCGTCCTATCCCCGCCCTGTACGCACCTACTCACTTCCGGTACCGTACGTCAACGGTACATTTGCCCCGCGCGGGGAGACCCGCACGTATCCCTGCATTTCCTGATGGAGTGCTGAGCAGAAGTCGGTGCAGTAGAAGGGGTAAACCCCTGGCTTCTTCGGCTCCCATACCAGCGTCTTCGTCTGCCCGGGCATAATCAAAATCTCCGCCGTATTCGCACCCAGGATTGCAAAGCCATGCGGGATATCCCAATCCTGCTCCAGATTGGTCACATGGAAGTACACTCGATCTCCGACCTGGATTCCCTCGATGTTGTCCGGGCGGAAGTGGGAGCGCAGCGCGACCATGTATACGTGGACTTCGTTCCCCTTGCGCTCGACACGCGCCTGCTCCGGAGTCCGAGTCACATAGGGATGCTGATTCTCTTGCAGCGGATAGATCTTTGCCGAGCGCTTCATGAGGATCTCCGCCGGAATCGCCTGGGCATAGTGCGGCTCTCCAAGCGTCGGGAAGTCCAGCAGGAGCTGCATCTTCTCGCCCGAAATGTCGATGAGCTGCGCCGTTTGCACCAGCTCCGGTCCCGTTGGCAAATAGCGGTCCTTCGTAATCTTGTTCAGCGCCACCACGTACTTGCCCCATGGCTTGCGGCTATCTCCGCCAGGGATGAGCAGGTGACCGATGCTGTAGTAGGTGGGGATGCGATCGACCACCTCCCACGTCCCCAGCTTCCACTTGACAATCTCCGAGGAGACAAAGCAGGAGGTGTAGGCATACCCCTTGCCGTCAAACTCCGTGTGGAGCGGACCCAGCCCTGGATTCTGCACCTCTCCGGCGATGACGGATTCGTACTTGAGCACGGGGATGCCGTCAATGATGGTATCGAACTCCTTGTTCTCGATCGCCTTGAGCATGCGCGAGAAGGAGTGCACCGGGATGACCGTTGCCAGCTTCCCTCCGGCAACGATGTACTCACCGCTTGGGTCCACATCCACCCCGTGCGGCGACTTCGGGGTCGGGAGGTAGTAGATCATCCCCGGGCACTCCGACGGAATAAGTACTTTGACCTTCGTCAGCCGCTCCGAGGTCGCCATGTGCCGCTTCTCGTCATAGACATTGTGGAAGTACTCCGCCGGCATCTCGTGGTACTTGCCCTGCCGCAGGTACTCCTCGGCTTTCTTCCAATTGACCGCAGCGATGAAGTCCTTATCACGCTGCGAGGCGTTGACCTCCAGCAGCGTATGCGCCTGCTCGGCGTTGTAGCAGGTGAAGAAGACCCAGCCGTGGGAAGGTCCCTTCCCTGCATGGGCTAAGTCGTAGTTGAAGCCCGGCACCAGAATTTGGAACTCCAGGCGCATCCGACCGCTCTGCGGGTCTACAGCAACGAAGTTGAGCACCCCCCGAAACTCCTGAGGATACGAGCTGATAGGCACATCCTTCTGCGGTACGGGCACGCTGAAGCGGGTTGCTCCGACGATGTACTCGGTGTTCTGTGTCACAAAGGGCGATGCATGGTTCCCCGCGGAATTGGGCAGCTCCAGAGTCTCCACCGTCTCGAAGGTGCTCAAATCGATCCGGGCAATTCGCGGAGTGTTGTTGGCATTGACAAAGAGCCATCGACCATCTGGTACCCCGTCGGTCTGCGAGAGCTCGGGATGATGCGCATCATCCCACGGGATAAAGCCATGCGAGGTCATTAGCAAAGGCTGCGTCTCGGGCGTATAACCGTAGCCGTTTTCGGGATGGACGGAGAAGACAGGGATAACCTTAAAGAGCCGCCCGCTGGGCAGACCGTATACAGTCACCTGCCCGGAGAAGCCGCCCGAGAAAAAGCCGTAGAATTCATCGTACTGCCCCGGTGGAACGTACACGCGCTGCGCAACGTCTGCACCACCGACTGTCTGTTTTGTTCCCGGGCAGCCGCTGAAGACGAAGGCTGCCGCAACCACCAACGGAATCCCCCAGAGAGCTCGCTGCAGGAGTTGATGTTTCCGTGTCATTGGCACCTCGATGGATTGTGGCACATCCTCTGCAGCCGAAGCTGCTGCCAAGTGCAAAATTGGCTTGGCTGCAGCTGTGCACCAATGAGTGGGCTCATCCTTCGGAGTGATAAAAATCACACTGCCTCCGCTGGGCTTGGGGCAAGCAGGTGTGGTGGTAATTTTGTGCGGGTTCCTCTCCTCTTGTGCTGCCGCGATGGCACGCCGGGCTGATACTCCACTGATGCGGCAATACCGCCAGATCAAGCAGCAGTACCCCGATACCATCGTGCTGTTCCGCCTGGGGGACTTCTACGAGACCTTCGAGGAGGATGCCGCCATCACTGCGCGGGTGTGCGGCATTGCACTCACACGGCGCAACAACGGAGCTGCTGGCGACGTGCCGATGGCGGGCTTCCCTTACCATCAGCTCGATACGTACCTACCGCGATTGGTGCGCGCCGGATACCGCGTTGCCGTGTGCGAGCAATTGGAGGACCCCAAATTCGCCCGAGGCATTGTGCGGCGTGGCGTCGTTGAGGTTGTCACTCCAGGAGTGGCTCTTTCGGAGAAATTGCTTGAGCCCAAGCACAGCCGTTACGTGGCTGCTGTTGCCCTCCCACTGCGTCCGCAGCAGCCCGCCGGAATTGCCCTCGCCGATGCCTCAACGGGAGAATTCCTGACAAGCGAGGTCGAGCCCTCTCGGTGGATAGAAGTCCTGGCAAGCTTCACCCCTGCTGAGCTTTTGGTTGCGCGGCGGGATTTTCCAACGGTGCAGGGGGTGCGCGAGCAGCTCTGGTGGCAGCCGGCACTGACCCGACTAGAGGACTGGCTGGTCGAGGAAGAATTTGCCCGCCAGCTCCTCACACGACACTTCGGCACTGCCAGCCTCAAGGGATTTGGTGTGGAGCACCTGCACATGGGATTGGCTGCCGCCGGAGCGGTGCTGCACTACATCCGAGAAACGCAGCAGGAGCAAGCCCCACAGCTGCGCAGCCTGCACTACTACAACGCCTCCGAGTACATGGAGCTCGATGCTGCCACGCAGCGAAATCTGGAGCTGCTCGCCACCACCGCTGACGGACGCGCGGAGGGCAGCCTCTGGAAGGTCATCGACCACACGCTCACGCCAATGGGCGGGCGCCTGCTGAAATCCTGGCTGCGTCGCCCTCTACGTGTGCTGGAGCCAATCCGCAAGCGGCTGTGCAGCGTGCGGATTCTCTACGACCACCCCACAGTCCGCGAACAGCTCCGCCAGGTGCTGCCACAGCTCCTGGACCTGGAGCGCACCACCGCTCGGATTGCTACCGGGAAAGCACTCCCACGCGAGTACGCCGAGCTTGCCCGGAGCATCGTCCTCTGCCAGCACATTGCCCAGCTCTTGCAGGAACTGCCGCGCGAGGCACTCCTTTCGGAACTCCACCTCTCGGATGCCCTCCAGCAGCTCCTGCCCCTGGCACAGACGCTCGAGCGCGCCCTACGCCCCGACCCCGCTTCGCAGTTCGGCAGCGGAGCCATCTTCCGCCAGGGCTACTGCGCAGAGCTGGATGAACTCTGCCACCTGCTCCACTCCAGCAAGGACTGGCTGGCACAGTACCAGGAACAGGAGCGCCGCCGCACCGGCATCCCCTCGCTCAAGGTCGGCTACAACGCCGTCTTCGGCTATTACATCGAAGTCACCCACGCCCATCGGGCCAAAGTTCCACCGGACTACGAGCGCAAACAAACGCTCACCAACGCCGAACGCTACACCACGCCGCTCCTGAAGGAGATGGAATCCAAGCTCTTGCACGCCGAAGAGCGCATCGCCGCACTGGAGCAGCAACTCCTCGAGCAGCTCCGCCAAGGGGTCCTCGAACAGCTCGGCATGCTACAGCAGCTTGCCCGTGATGTTGCCCTCCTGGATTGCCTCCAGAGCCTGGCGCATGTTGCCGCGAACTATGGCTACTGCGAGCCAACGGTGGACGACTCCGAAATCCTCTCCATCGAGGATGGACGCCATCCCGTTGTCGAGCGCCTGCTGCCGCAAGGGCAGCGCTATGTTCCCAATTCCACATACCTGGACACCGAGCGCGAACAGATTCACATCTTGACCGGACCGAACATGTCCGGCAAATCCTGTTACTTGCGGCAGGTAGGGCTCATTGTGCTGCTGGCGCAAATTGGCAGCTTCGTTCCCGCCCGCGCTGCTCGCATCGGCATCGTTGACCGCATCTTCACCCGAGTTGGGGCGCAAGATAACCTCACCGGGGGCGAGAGCACCTTCCTGGTCGAGATGCATGAAGCCGCAGCCATCCTGCACTCGGCAACGCGCCGGAGCTTGATTCTGCTCGACGAGGTCGGCCGTGGCACTGCCACCTTCGATGGCATCTCCATTGCCTGGGCAATTGCCGAGTACATTCACGAGTTCATCGGCGCCCGAACCTTGTTTGCCACACACTACCACGAGCTCAATGCCTTAGCAGAACACTACGAGCGCATCCGCGCTTACCACGCCGAAGTCCAGGAGGTGGACGGGCAGTTGCTCTTCACCTACCGGATTCGCCCCGGGGGCACGGACCACTCCTTCGGCATCCATGTGGCGCAGATGGCGGGCATCCCGGCCTGGGTCGTCCAGCGCGCCCAGGAGATTCTTCAGCAATTGGAGTCCGAACACGGTCGCGCAACTACGTCTGCTGCCCTGCAGCGCGTAAATGCCCGCACCCCTGTGCAACTGAGCATCTTCAGCCTTGCCGAGGAGCGGCTGCGCGAGCGCCTCTGCAGCATCGATCCGGAGCGCATTACCCCGTTGGAGGCTCTGCAAATCTTGGCACAACTGTGCCAAGAGGCGCGCAACGGCTAATCCCGCTGCCGCGCAATCCACGCCCGAAGGCGCTGCACAACTGGGACTGGCACCAGCTCCTCCGGCACTACACCGAAACGCACCAGTTCACGCACAATGCTGGAGTTGACATACGCATAGCGCTCGTGCGGCGCCATGAACACCGTGCACACCTCCGGCGCCAGCCGCCGATTCATGAGCGCAATCTGCAGCTCATACTCGAAGTCCGACACCGCCCGCAGCCCTCGGATAATCGCCACCACGTTGCGCCGCCGAGCATACTCGACGATGAGCCCATCGAAGACATCCACCTCGACCGTGGGCAGGTGCTGCAGTGATTCCTGCGCCATCTGCCGGCGCTCCTCCTGCGTAAACATTGGCTGCTTGGCAGGATTGTGTCCAATGAGCACGATCACGCCATCGAAGAGCTGTGCCGCACGTTCGATGACATCCACATGCCCGTTTGTAATCGGGTCGAACGTCCCCGGGTACAGTGCCCAGCGCTTCATTGCTCCCTCCTGCATTGCCACCACTGCACAAGGGTATCCCCGAAGCGGCGCTCCCGAAGGAGCTGCCATGTCCCAACGCTGTGACCGAAGCGGTCACGCATGCTCAGCTCCAGGCAAAGCAATGTACCATCCTCCAGCCAGCGTTGCTGTGCAAGCAGCTCCAAGAGGCGCTCCCCCATGCGTTGCCCGTAAGGGGGATCGGCAAACAGGAGCTGCGGCACCACACAGCCCAGCTCCTGCCATCGGGGCAGAAGTGCAAACACATCCCCGCACAGTAGCCGCACGCGGTGCTCGGGAACGGCAAGCTGCTGCAATTGCCGCCGTAGCTGTTGCACCAAGCGCCGCTCCCGTTCCACAAACACGCACATTGCTGCACCTCGGCTCAGCGCCTCTATCCCGTAGCTTCCCGTACCGGCGAAAAGGTCCGCCACTGCTATCCCCTCCAGCGACAGCATCCCCTGCAAGATATCAAAGACCGCCTTGCGCACCCGCTCCATGCTGGGGCGAACCCGTGCATGCACAGGGGAGGGCAGTACACGCCCACGCCATTGACCCCCGGTGATGCGCATCAGCACTGCAGAATTGGGAGCGACTCCACCACCGCCGCACCCACACAGCCCCAGAAGAGATGCGCCGTACGAGCAGCAAACTCCCGCACCGATTCCGCCGCCGGGGCAAAGAGCATCCGGAATGCGTTCAACCGTAGGACTTCCGGTTGCTCCCCTCGCCAGCTTTCGGCAAGCTTACGGCGGAACGTCTCAAGGACTTCTCGGCGCAGCTCCGTTCCGCAGAGCAGGATGTAGCGCCCCCGAGGGAAGCCCTCCGACTCGAAGAGCCTTACAAGCCGCTCAGCAACCTGCGCGCCGAGCTGCTCCACCGTTGGGCTCCCGCCCAAGCGAACCGTGCGGAGGTCCACAAGCTCTTTCCCCTCCACCGCAGCAATGTCCACAAAGGGCTGCTGCAATTGGATCACCACAGCCGTTTCGCGCTGGTGCTCTGGGTAGTTGTATCCCCACGCGGAGGGGAGAAGCACCAACTCCGGCAGCAGCCGCACCTGCGGACAAACTCGCTCCAGCTCATGCTGGAGCCGCTCCCACTCCTGACGACGGAAGATCGTGCCGAAGAGCCTTTGCCGCTCCCCCCTCACAAGAAACCACATGGAGCGGTACTGCTGCGAGTCGTAGCCAAAGATGAGCGTGCTCAACTCTTCATGCACAAGCTCGGATAATCGTTCGGGCTGCTCATCGGGCTGCTCCAGCGAGAAGTGGTGCACCTGGGCTGCCAACTCCGGAGACACCGCCACCGATAAGGAATCGACCCGCCCATTCTCGCGCAGAAGCTCCTGCAGGCATACTCCCAACTGTTCCGGAGAGAAGGCCTCATCGAGCCGATAGGCTATTGCTGTGCACAATTGCATCCCCTGGGGCAACTGCTCCAGCACCGTCGCCCAAATATAGCGCTGCGTAATATGGAGCGCCGCGTGCAGCACCGCTACTCGACGCGGATGTAGGGACGCAGCCGTTCGAACTTCTTCGGACCGATGCCCTTGACCTCCATGAGCTCCTCTGGGGTTTCAAAGCGCTTGTGCCGGCGATATTCCAGAATGCGCTCAGCGATCACCTCCCCCACGCCCGGGAGGGTCATGAGCTCGGCTTTGCTGGCGGTGTTGATGTTGACGGGCTCCGCAGGCATAGCTTTCCGGCGTGGACGCAGGCGTTGGGTATCCCCGGGCATGCCCTGCTGCTGAGCTCCGACAAGGGCAACGGCAGATTGTGTCTGAGCAAGGCTGTCGAGTAGAAGTTGCAACTGCGACGCCTCAAGCCCCACCCGAGGCTGCAGAAAGGTCCGATACACTGCTCCGATGCCCAGCAATCCCGCGATGAGCACCACAGCGGTTGCCTCACGTTCGTTGACCCCAAGCAGGCGCTGGAGAAAACCCTTGAGCGCTCTCATCAGCGACGGTGGCGATGTGCATGCGACTTGCGACGTCTCCAGAAGCCCAGCGCCCCGGATTTGCCCGCGCCATCGGTGCAATGCCGAGCATCTGGGGGCTGGAAGTGCTCACTCTCGGCAAGCTGTTCCAGCAGCCGACGCTCCTCGGCACTCAGGCGCTGAGGGACATATACGTTCACGTGCACGTATAGGTCCCCGCGCTGGCGGCTACGCAACTGTGGAAGCCCGTAGCCGGGGAGCCGGAGCGTTGTTCCCGGCTGTGTCCCTGGCTCGATGGAGAGCTCCACGCTCTCCCCAGCGGGGGTGGGAATGTGCACGACCGTGCCCAACGCTGCCTCCGGGAAGCTCAGCTGCAGGGTGTAGTGCAGATCCGCTCCCTCGCGCCGGAAGAGCGGATGTTCCTCCTCTTCAATGAGCACGATGAGATCGCCGGCTGCGCCTCCACGCCGCCCTGCATTTCCTTCGCCCCGTAGTGTGAGCCGGTCTCCGGCAGCCACCCCTGCGGGCACCCGTACGGTTACCTCCGCCGGACCCTGCACGCGCCCTTCACCGCCGCACTCGGGGCACAGCTCCTCGGGAAGCTGCCCGCTCCCCCCGCACACCGGGCAAGCAAGGATTTGGATGAGCTGCCCGAAGAGGGAACGGCTCACCTGCTGCACCTCTCCACGCCCGCCGCACTGTGGGCACACGCGGAGCCGTCCACTGCGGCTCCCAGTGCCATGGCACGCAGGGCAGGAATTCCATCGGGTGAACTCAATGCGCTTCTCCACACCTTGGGCAATCTCCTCCAGCGTCAGCCGGAGCCGAATCCGCAAATCCGTTCCTGGCTCCGCAGTGGTGCGCCGCTGCCCAGAGACGCCGAAGATATCCCCGAAGAAGGGGTCCGCAAACAGGTCCGCAAAGTAGCGGAATACCTCCTCCAGCGTTGTGAAGTGGGGAGCGCTCTGCCCTTCTCCGCGAAGCCCGGCGTGCCCGTAGAGGTCATAGAGCCGACGCTTCTCCGGGTCGCTCAGCACGGCGTAGGCTTCGGCAATCTCCTTGAAGCGCTCCTCCGCCGTGGGGTCCCCAGGATTACGGTCCGGGTGGTACTGCAGCGCCAGCCTGCGGTAGGCGGACTTGATCTCCTCCGGCGTTGCCGTGCGCGAGACCCCCAGGATCTCATAGTAGTCGCGCATTGCTCACTGGGAGGCTTGCTGCGAGGTGTCCGTCGGGGAGGAATCCTCCGGTGCACCGCTGGAGGTTGCTACCTTTGCATGGCGCAGTACGCGGTCACGCAGGAGATAGCCGCGCTGCAATTCTTGAACGACATGCCCTTCGGGCAACGACGACGGAAGCTGCACAATCGCCTCGTGATAGCGGACGTCGAAAGGCTTGCCCACCGCAGACTCCATCGGCACAACGCCGTAGCGCTCAAAGAGCTTGAGCGCATTGGCGTAGACAAGCTCCAAGCCCTGCCGGAGGGCTTCCATGTTCTGGGTGGAACGGGCGGCTTCCACAGCGCCGTGCAGGTCGTCCAAAATGGGCAATAGTCCACGCAGGAGATTTTCGCTTGCCAGCTCCATCCAGCGCTCACGCTCCTGCAGGACCCGCTTGCGGTAGTTATCGAAATCTGCTGCCAGGCGGAGGTAGCGGTCGTGCAGCTCTTCGTATTGCTGCTGCAACTGTTGCAGCCGCTCCTCCAGCTCCGCTCTGGAGCGCTCGGGAGCAGACGCCTCCTCAGCAGCTGTGGGCTGCTCCTCCGACGTCACCGCGGCAGCGCTCTCCTCCTCATGACGCAGGTATGTGTCCCGCAGCTTCTGCGCCGGAGGTGGGGGCACGGGTGTATCTGGCTCCAACGGGGTCTCTTCTGGCAGCATCTTCACCTGCGCTCGTTGGGGCACATTCGGGAAACTCCAGCACGGAAGACGAACAGCCGCTCCGCTTTATGCTTGCGTGTGTCGCTGGGTAATGAGCTGCGCCACATAGCGCACCATTGGGATAAGCCGTGCATAGGGCATGCGTTTGGGTCCCAAAATTCCTACGATGCCCCAGCCGCTGCCCATCCGGTAGCGCGCCAGAATGAGGCTATAGTCCCAGAGTTCGCGGCGGTGCAATTCGCGCCCAATTCCGATATAGAGGTCCTGCTCTTGCAGCTTGGGCTCATACTGGGCGAGCAATCCCAGTAGCTGCTGGCGCTCGTCGATTAAGCGCGCAATGCTGCGTAGCCGCTCCGGCGAAGCGCATTCGGGATAGCGCAAAAGCTGCGAAGCCCCACTGACGTAGATCGAACCCCAGTCCTCATTACGCGCAAGTTGCTCAAACGACCCCTGCAGTAGCTGCATCACTTGAGCGGGGATCTCCTCGGCACCATCCAAAAGCTCACCGAAAGCGGTGCGCACAACGCCCAGACTGCGCCCGCAGCAGCGCTCGTTGAGCAGTTGGACCACCGCCTCCAGGCGCCGCTGTGGGATCATCACCGGGGTCTCGACGAGCAGAGTGCGGATGAGCTCGGACTCCAGCACCACCACCAGCAGCAATGTTGTCGAGCTCAACTGGGTCAACTCAATCCGCCGAATGCGCAGCTGGTCCAGCACGGGCGAGCGCACCACTGCCAGTGCCGAGCTCAAGGCGCTGAGCACCTTTGTGGCGTCTTGAAGCAGCTCTTCACTATGTTCGGCAGCGCTCAAAGCTTGGGCAATGAGCTGCTGCTCTTCCGGCGTAGGCTCTTGGGCTTCCATGAGCATATCCACATATGCCCGATAGCCCAAATCCGCTGGAATGCGCCCAGCCGAAGTGTGCGGATGGGTCAGCAACTTCCGCTCCTCTAGCTCCGCCATAATGTTGCGAATGCTGGCAGGACTCAACCGGAGCTGCCGCCACAGGTAGCGCGCCAGGGTGCGCGACCCCACCGGCGTTGCCGTCCGCACGTACAGCTGGACTATTGCCTGCAGCACCAGGCGCTGCCGAGGCGTCAGCTCCGGTATGCTTTTGCTCCACCTTTGCTGAGCCGTTCCCATGCTCTCTATCCGGAAGCCACCGACTGTGTTGACGAACCGTCTGCCCCAGTTAGGGTATCCACCACGCCAACACATACCCCACCGTAGACAGCAGCTCGCGGCTGAGTTCATAAATCCCCAGCACGATTCCTCCAAGGAGCACGCCGATCCACGCCAGCGTCAGCAGTACCTTCCAAATGGGGCGTTGGAGGAGGACACCCATCCCGTACAGCCAGCGATATGCGCTCCACGCAATCCCAAGGAGCAGCAGCGCGGCATTTCCCCACTGTAGCCAGCTCAACCGTACCAACTGCTCCCCAAAGAGCAGCAGTGGTAGCGGCAGGAGCAGCGGCACCGCTGCCCACACCGTCAACAACCAGCAGGCTTTCCACGAGATCCCTGTCCGCAGGAGGCGTGCAACGCCCCACAGCCCTATAGCTCCGCCCAGGCTTCCCAACGCCAGTGCTATCGCCGCCCCCACCACCGCCACCAACGGACGGTCGTATATCCACGCCAGGAGCCATTGTACTGGCTCCCACGGCACCATCCTCCACAGGAGCATCACCCATCCGGGCTGACGCACCATCCACTCACCCCAAATCGCCGCAAACACGCCCATCACCAGCGCCACCATCCCCAGGACCGCTCCAGTCGCCCGGTACACGGGCAGATACCCCTCGCGGAGATCTACAAAGAGCCCATGTGGATGCACCAGCGCCCGCCAAATCCCCTGCTGCACCTGCGAAGAGCGGTTGAGCACCACGCCGAACACCAGCAGTAACCCGATCCCCAACAGCGTGTACAACGGAAGCGACAGCCGCCGCTCCTGCCCAGGGGACAACAACGGTTCGGGTTCCCCGCGTACCGCTGCCCGCACCACGTGGTAGGCTGCCCGGGCTTCACCTGAGCTGGCAAGGAGACCGCTGCGGGAGGAGGGGAACTCCGCTTGGGGAAAACTCACCAGCGGATATGCCGGCACATAGTCGTTCCAGCTCCACACCATTGCTCCAGCGGGGGTGAGCTGCTGCACCGTCTTCAAAAAGCGCCATAGCCAGTATGCTGTTGCTTCCTCCGAGCCCGGCACCAAGTAGCCCCGCTGCTGCTGCCAGACGGGGAATCCCCAGATTGGCAGCACAACTGCTCTGGGCACTGCCCGGCGCCACCGTTGAAGCTCCTGCACCAGCTGCTCCCACTCCACAAACGGCTCATGGACGCGCACCAACACCAGCTCAGCCGCTGCCGTATCGGGATAGCGTCCCCCGCCGTAAAACTCCCATGCGGTGAGCATCCCTGCCTGCCGGATGAGCTGGCTCAGCCGCTGCAGCACGGGATTGTGTACCACCCCCGCGACCGGAATCCCCTGGAAGGTCCCAACCGCTACCACAGCCGGGTTAGCTCCATAGGTATCGAGCACCAGCCGAGCAAACTGCTCAACCGTGTAACGGTAGTGCTCTCGTTGCAGAAGCGATGGCGGGAGTTCGGCAATTGGCAGCTCCAGTATCGCAAGGATGCCCTCCCGCGCGCACAACTCCAGCCACCGCGGATGGGGAAGGGCTCCTCGAAAGCGGATGAGCCGAATCCCCGCCGAGAGCATCTGCCGTAGCTGTGTTGCCGAAGGTACCCCGATGGCTGCAGCGTCGACGTAGTACTCCACCCCGTACAGCCGTTGGACAACTCCATTGAGCCGCAGCCATACAGTGCCCGCCGTATCCGCCCACGTGTCCACGTAGCGGAATCCCACGGATTGGGTCACTGCGTCGGTTACCCTTCCGTCGCGCAGCAGTTCAGTCCGCAGCACATATCGGTGGCGCTGCACCGGTGACCACACCTGCGGCGCAGCAAGGGAGAGCCGGAACCGCTCCACCCGTGCGCCGGCAGCAACCGGGCGCACCTCTTCGACAACGCTCGTGCTATCGGGAAGCCGTAGGAGGCGTACCCGTAGCTCCAGCCGAGAAGCCTCCGCCTGTGCAGCATCGGCTCCCAGTGATACGCTGAGCGCCAGCTCCGCCCGCTGTGCCGAAGGCGCTACCTGGACCCTTGCCGCCACCCCCTGGATCCACTGCGGTGCCGTCCCGACCAGGTACACCTCGCGAAGGCATCCCACGGGGTACGCCGCGCCCAAAAACGCTCGCACTTCCCAGACACGCTGTATCTGCAGCTCCAGCACGTTCACGCCAGGGCGTAGCTTCTCCTGCGGCAGCGAAAACCACGCCGGCAGCCCATAGCTTCCGAATTGCCCGACGTACTCCCCGTTGAGCCAAACTTCGGCAACATCGGCGATGCCGAGCGTATACAGATGCCACCGAAAGCGGGCAAGGGCGGCGCTGTCCACTCGAATGCTCCGCCGATACCGCAGCTCGTCTGCACGGGTACTGGCATGCGGAACCGTAACGGGCACCCACGAGGCTCCATCTTCGGAGAGCTCCCATGTCCCCTGCAGCGGGAGGCTCCAGCGCATACTCCACTGCAGCTCCTGCGCTGCCAGGCTTGCTCCGCCCCAGAGCGCAATCGCCACAATCCACACCCGCATCATCCAGCACTTTTGAGCAGCACAACACCGCAGGGCAAAAATACAGCGGCACCTAAGCCCCATATCGGACATCCCACACTGATTGCCAATAACGCCCGCCCCGTGCCTCAAGCGGAGGACGCTCCAGACTCAGCGCCAGATTTGAAAAAGTTTCCGTCGGCTCCGCGCACCGCTGAGCAACTGAACCTGCGATACCGGAACCCCAAAGTGCTCCGCCAACACCCTGCGCGCTGCTTCGTTCGCCCTTCCCTCCACCGGCGGTGCAGGAACGCGGACAAGGAGCTCACCACCGGGCAACTCCTCAACGGCGCTGCGGGCAGCGTTAGGGATCACCCGCACGAACACGCGCCATACGGTGGGCTCGCCAGGCTGCTCCGGTTTTGCACCGCCGTTCGGCTGTGAACTCCTCCGCCGCATTCTCACCTCCGCGCTGCCCCAAAGCGACAAGATTCCACCTCCTCCTACGATGGCGCAAGCGCGCGTGCAACGGTGATTCCCGTGTGGGTCCCAACCGACGCCAGGTATTCCGGTACCGGAGCATCCACAATGACCTTGCCCGCCCGTTGCGAGGCGTGCAGCAAGCAGAGCCGCCCTTTCCAAGGATAGGCTAACCCGATGTGCCCGTAATCCAGCCCTGCGCGGTTGGTCGTTATCGCCAGGATGTCCCCCGGCTGGAGCTGCGGTAGAATCGAAGCAACCTCCCGCTTGGGGATATACCAGTGCGAGCGCATCGAGATCGCACGCTCAATCTCAGCAATCCGCCTGACAAGCTCGGGGTGCCGGCGGAGTGCAATGTACTGCTCTGCATGGGCGGACATGTACGAGAGCTGCAACTGCAGCGGTTTGCCGCCGAGCTGAGGAGTGATGTTCCGCAACACCCCTCGCCGCTCATTGTCATAGAGCCAATCCGCCGTATAGTGCAGCCGCGTGGTGTAATCGCCTTGCCGCCCGTCACGGTAGCGGGTCCAGCAGACCTCGGCGAGGAACTCCTCGAAGGTGCTTGCACCGCGCTTGAGCGTGCGTGCCAGACACAGCACCGCTTCCACGAAGGTGAAGCAATCCACCCGAGTCAGGTCCACCCGGCAGCGCTCCTCCCCATCGGGGCTCTCCAGCGTCCCTGGAGCGTAGAGCGTGCCGAGCAGCAGCTCACCGAAGCGGCACATCAATTCGCCCATGGAAAGCGCTACCCACCCTTCGGCTCGCGCCTTCTGGAACATGCGCGAGACGATGTAGCGGCTCACCGTGCTGTCGGCGTCATCGCGCTGGCGTTGCCCGGAGAGCGCAGGCAGCGCCAGAGCAAAAGCGAGGAACTCCCGTCGCTGCATCAGTGCTCCTCCCCTGATGGCACAAGCGCAATGCCCAATTCGCGGAGCTGCTCCTGCGGTACCGGCGCCGGAGCACCATCCAGCAGTGATGCCCCACTGGTCGTCTTCGGAAAGGCGATGACATCCCGGATGCTCTCCGCACCGACCATCAGCATCACAATGCGGTCCAAGCCCAGCGCAATTCCTCCGTGCGGCGGCGCCCCGTAGCGGAATGCCCGCAGAAAGAACCCAAACTGCTCCTCGACCTGCTGTGGGGAGAGTCCCAGCACTGCAAACACTCGGCGCTGCAGCTCCGGATCGTGGATGCGGATGCTCCCACCGCCGATCTCTTCGCCGTTGAGCACCAAATCATACGCTTGTGCACGGACCTGCTCTGGGGCACTCTCCAACAGCGGGATATCCTGCGGCTGTGGCGCCGTAAAGGGATGGTGGCGTGCAACAAAGCGATGCTCCTCTTTGGAATACTCCAGCAGCGGGAAATCCACAATCCAGACGAAGCAGTCCTGCTGTGACCGAGTCAGCCCTAAACGGTGGGCGATCTCCCGCCGCAGTGCACCGAGCGCGCTGTAGCAGCGCTCCCACTGGTCTGCCACAAGGAGTGCCAGGTCACCCGGGCGCAACTGGAGCCGCTGCTGGAGCTGCTCCAATTCGCTCTCCCGAAAGTGCTTGAGCACCGGCGAGCTCCAGCCCGTCTCCTCATACTTGAGCCAGAGCATCCCGGAAGCCCCGTGGTGCCGTGCCAACTCCGTCAACTCCTCCAACTGCGCTCGTGTGTACCCGGCACAGCCCGGCGCCACCACTGCAGCCACCTCCCCGTTGTGCTCCACCGCGCTGCGGAGCACTTTGACACCGGAATCGGCAAAGAGCTCCGTCAGGCGCACCAGCTCCAGTCCGTAGCGTAGGTCGGGTTTGTCCGAGCCGTAGCGCTCCATCGCCTCGCGGTAGGACAGCCGAGGGAAGGGCAGCGAGAGCTCCCTGCCCAACACCTCGCGCCACAGCCGGGCAAACAGCCCTTCGGTAACGGCGATGACGTCATCGGGCTCCACAAAGGACATCTCCACGTCCACCTGCGTGAATTCTGGTTGCCGGTCGGCACGCAGGTCCTCATCGCGAAAGCACTTGACAATCTGCACGTAACGGTCAAGCCCGGCAACCATGAGCAACTGCTTGAACAGTTGCGGCGACTGCGGCAGGGCATAGAACTTGCCCGGTTGCAGCCGGCAGGGCACGAGGAAGTCCCGTGCGCCCTCGGGCGTCGAGCGTGCCAGTACCGGCGTCTCCACCTCCACAAAGCCCAGCTCGTCGAAGTAGCGGTGCACGACCTGGTAGACCCGATGGCGCAGCAGCAAATTCTGCTGCATCTGCGCCCGGCGCAGGTCCAAATAGCGGTAGCGCAGGCGCAGCTCCTCTCCCACTCGCCCCTCCTCGCTCAGCGGGAAGGGAAGCGGCTCTGCCAGGCTCAGCACTCCGAGCGCTTCGGCGCGGACCTCAACCAAGCCGGTCGGCAATTGTGGATTGGGGCTCTCCCGCTCCTGCACCGTCCCCTCCACCCAGATGACCGACTCCGGGGTCAACTGCCGCACCTGCTGCGCTATTGCCGGCTGCTCGGCAGGGCGCACAATCACCTGTGTAATTCCGTATCGGTCGCGCACATCCAGGAAGATTACCCCTCCCAGGTCGCGCACCCGGGCGACCCAGCCGTTGAGCCGCACCCAGCGTCCGACGTGCTCACGGCGCAACTCCCCGCACGTCACGGTTCGCTTCGGAAAGGACATACCCCGAACCCATCTGCTCGGATACCTGCCAATACTTTGCTGCCGCCACGACGGAATTGACCCCATCGAGCCAGGCGCAGAGGAACCCAGCAAAGCCATCCCGAAATCCCTGCCGCAGGAGGTACCGCTCCAGGAAGCGTCGCATCGGGCGCAGCAGCACCAATTGGAGCAGCCGCCCCAGGTGGGCTCTCCCGTAGCGTCGCATCAGGTACTGGGCATGGAACTCCGTATCGCGGTCCATCTTCGCCAAATAATGCGAGAGCGTCTCGTAGGGGAAATGGTCCAGCGCTTCCCTGAGCCGTCCAACAGTGCCCTGCAGCAGAGGATACTCGTGGATGTGCTGCTCGGGGAAGCGCAGAGTTCCCCGCCGGAAGAGCCGCAGTTGATAATCGGGATACTGCCCGCCGTAGCGCAACAGGTGTCCGAAGTACCAGTTGCGGCGTGGGATCCAGAATCCATTCTCTCGCGGGTTCCGCGCCACGACGGTGCGGATCTCCCGCGCCAGGGCTTCCCCGACGACCTCATCGGCATCCAACAGCAGAACCCACTCGTGGTTTGCCAGGGCAATGCAGCGGTTCTTGTTGACGTTGAGATTGGGCGTGTGCCCTGCTCGGTAGACCTGAGCCCCGTGCGCGCGGGCAATTTCGGCAGTCTCATCCGTACTGCCGCAGTCGAGCACAATCCGCTCCTGCGCCCAGGAGACGCTCTCCAGGGCACGCCCGATCCGAGCGGCTTCGTTGCGGGCAATCATGCAGACGGAGAGCATCCACTCTTCACGGCAGCGCTATCCACAAGAGATGCTGCCGCTGCCCTGCATGGAGCACAAGTGCGTAGATTCCCGCCGGCAGCGATGAGGGCACAATCCGATACTCCACTCCGGGCATCACGGTGTAGCGCGCCACAACGCGACCGAGCACATCCCACACCAGGAGCAACCCGGAGCTCTCGGCGGCGGCAAGGCGCACCCGCAGCTCGTTCCCCCGCAGCTCTACAAGCGGCTCCTGTGGCTGCGATGTTGGAACATCAACGGTCAGCCGAGCCCGCCAGAGTCCACGTTCCGTTCCCGCAAACACCCACTCCCCCACCTGGGCAAGCGTCGGCACGGAGAGCCGGTCAGGTCCCCCCAACGAGCGCCAGCTCTCGCCATCATCGGTCGAGAGGAAGACTTCGCCTTCCAGGGTTCCGACAATCCATGTCCCGGCCTGCGTTCCAGGCACCACGCTCAGCACGCCAGCATTGAGCACCTCTACTGGAGCAATCTGCTGCCAGCTCTCCCCGCCGTCGGTGCTGCGCAAGAGAACTCCGGTGCGGCTCCCGGGCAATACTGCGCTGGCAAGCATCGAGCGCGGCTGCTGGGGGTGGATGCCCAGCGCATAACACCCCTTCGCTGAAGGATAGCCCGGCACCGGCTGCCAGCTGTTTCCCCCATCTCGACTGCGGAGGATGCCATCCGTGCCGAACGCAAAGAGCTCGCCCGTCGGTGCCACGAGCACGCCGGTGAGCCGGTACGCATGCTCCACATTCTGCCAATTTCTCCCCGCGTCGGTGGAGAGGAGTAGCTCCCCAACGCCCGACAGCGCCAGTATCGTATCTCCACCGAGGGAGCAGCTCAGTGCTACAACCTGGTCGAGTGCGGGGAGTGCTTCGGTCACAGTCTGCCACCGCCCCTGCGCGCGGTCGTACCGATACAGCCCAAATCGGGTTGCCGCGTAGAGCCCTCCCGTGTACGCAGCAATGGTGGTGATAGCTGCCGGGCGCGGGAAGCCCTCGTGCGTGAGGTTGTCCACCACGGTGGCATCGGAGGAGCCCCAGAAGATGGCGCCTGGGCTGCCTACGATTAGCCCATCGGGGGCAGGCAGGAGATGCAAGATGCGCGGATCATCCAACCCCGCCATCAGGCGCTGCCACTGCGGCTGCGGCTGCCAGCGGTAGAGCTCCACTCCACGCAGCTCCGACAACACCAGCATCCGGTCGCCCGCAACCGGTAGCACTGCGCTGATGTGATGGGTCGCACCAGAGTACACCGCTTGCCATGAAGCATCTGCGCGCAGCAGCAGTATGGCATCGGGCGCGACCGCAGCAACAAGCCCACCGAAGGTGAAGAGCATCTGCGGCGGAGCTGTTGCCGTTGGAATTGCACGCCAGGAGGCTCCATCAGCACTCATGTACGCTCCACTCGGCAGCAGCGCAATCAACTGCGGCGGTACTCCTGCGACGACAGCAAGCGAGAGCACCCGCTCATTGGGGAGGTCCGCTTGGAGATCCTCCCAAGAGATGCCCCCATCGGTGCTGCGGAACACTCCACGGCTGGTAAAGGCGAGCAGCTCTTGGAGTGTCCCAAACGGGCACATAGCAAAAGGGATTCCTTCAGGTGCTGGGATGGGGTCCCAGGTTGCGCCGGCATCGGTGCTGCGCCAGGCTGCTTGCCCGCGCATCCCCACCACAACATTTGGGGCAAGCGGATGGACCCACAGCCGGGTTGCACGGTCGGAAAGCACGGGGTGCACCTGAGTCCACGTCGTCCCACCGTCGGTGGTTCGCCACAGTCCGTAGGGGGTCGGAACCAACAGCACCTCAGTCGTTCCCTCCCCAGCAAGCACTGGGGTACCGGAGGCGAAGGGTAGGCTGGGGAGCCGCTCCCACGGACTTCCCAGGGCTGCTGCCCGGTAGAGTGCCCGATTTGCCACCAGCCAGAGCTGCCCGGTCCGAGGCGATTGGACCACCGCTATCGGCTCGGCAGCCTCCAGCCGTCCAACGATGCGCTCCCATTGCTGCCCCAAGAGGAGCGACGGCAACAGGAGCAGCGCAGAAGCAAGCCTCCACAGCCACATCTCAGCCATGCCGTTTACTTGGACGGAGCTTTGACAGGGATCCGAGCCAAGAGCTGCTCCATTCGGTGTAGTGCCTCCTGGATATTCTCCACCGAGTTGGCGTAGGAAAAGCGCACAAAGCCCTCGCCGTACTCGCCGAAGGCGGTGCCGCTCAGGCATGCCACGCCAGCCTCTTGCAGCATCACCTCGGCGAACTCGCGTGAGGTCATACCCAGCCCCTGGATATTGGCAAACGCGTAGAATGCCCCCTGCGGACGTTGGCACCGAATACCGGGCAAGCGGTTGAGCCCGTCCACCAAGACATCACGGCGACGCCGGAACTCCTCCACGAAGCGCTGTACTGCCGGGAGCGTGCGTTCCGAGAGCGCCTCCAGCGCAGCAATCTGTGTAAAGGTCGCCGTGCAACTGGTGCAATTCGTCTGCAGCCGCGCCACCACTTCGGCAATGTGCACGGGCATGAGCCCATAGCCGATGCGCCAGCCCGTCATGGCAAAGGTCTTGGAGAAGCCATCCAGCACGATTGTGCGCTCCTTCATGCCCTCAAACTGCACGATGCTGACATGGCGCAGCCCGTCGTAGAGGATCTGCGAGTAAATCTCGTCGGAGAATACCATCAAGTTGTACCGCCGCGCCAGCTCGGCGATCTGCTCCAGCTCTTCGGCGGTCAGGACGCTCCCAGTGGGGTTGTGCGGCGTATTGAGCACAAGCATGCGCGTGCGCTTGGTAATCCGAGCTTCGATATCGGCAACATCCATGCGGAACCCCCGCTCCTCGCGCAGCGGGACAGGCACGGGAACCGCCCCCAGAAACCGGATGACCGACTCGTAGATGGGGAAGCCGGGGTTGGGGTAGAGCACCTCGTCGCCTTCCTCCAGCGTTGCCATCAAGCCAAAGAAAATAATGGGCTTTGCCCCGGGCGTGACGACAACCTCTGCACCCGAGTACAACTGCACGCCGCGCGTTGCATTGAAGTACTCGGCAATGGCGGCGCGCACCTCGGGCAGCCCCGGTGAGGGTCCATAGTGCGTATAGCCGGCATCGAGTGCACGCTTGGCTGCCTCGCGGATGTTCTCCGGGGTGTCAAAGTCCGGCTCCCCTATCTCCAGGTGGATAATCCGACGTCCCTGCGCTTCCAGTGCGCGCGCACGTGCCAATACCTCAAACGCCGTCTCTGTGCCTAAGCGCTCTATCCGACGGGCAATGTGCATGAGGGCTACTCCTGGGATTGGACACGCTCGATGCGGATATGGCGGACAGACTCCTGCTGCGGGTCAACCCAGATGTGGACTGCCCAGTGGCTGCGCGGCAGGAGTCCATCGGCATTTTCAGACCATTCCACCAGCTTGATGGCATCACCGGCGCTGACGCATTCGGCAAAGCCGATCTCCTCCAGCTCCTGCCGAGAGCGCACACGGTAGAGGTCCACATGGTAGAGGGGAATCTCCGTGCGGTCAGGCAAGCTGCCGAAATACTGGTTGATGATGGCAAAAGTAGGGCTGGTGACCAGCTCCTCGACGTGGAAGTACTGGCAGATGCCCTTGATGAACTCCGTCTTGCCTGCCCCCAGGTCGCCGTAGAGCGCAACGGTATCCCCCGGACGCAGCCGCCGGGCAAAGGCTCGCGCAATGGCAAGGGTCTCCTCCTCACTGCGCGAGAGGTACTCCTCAACATCGGCTTCCTGCTTGCCCATGGAAGAACGGTACACCTGAGCCAACATTCCGCTTGGGCTTACAAAAATACTCCAGCCCCTCCCAGCTTGTACCCTATCCCCGAGGCTGCAACACCGCCACCGGCAGGATCATCTCCTGCAGCGAGATCCCCCCGTGCTGGAAGCTGTCGCGGTACCGATTGGCGTAGAGGTGGTAGTCGCTTGGGTAGACGAAGAAGTAATCCTCCTTCGCCACCAGCATCGTGGTAACCTGGCTGGAGCGTGGAAGCCGCCATTCCCGTGGGTCACGCAGCCAGACAACGGCACGCTCGGACTCCGCACGAACATTCCGCCCCAGCTTGTAGCGCAGGTTCGGGGTCGTCTCCCGGTCGCCGTACGCCTTGAGCGGGCGCATGCAGCGGATAGCGCCGTGGTCGGTTGTCACAATCACCACCGGCTGCGGTTTCGCTGTTGCCAATGCCCGCAGAATCCCGAACAGACTGGAGTGCTGAAACCAGGAGCGTGTCAGCGAACGGTAGGCTGCCTCGTCGGGTACAATCTCGCGCAACACCGGCGAATCCGAACGCGAGTGCACGAGCATATCCACGGTGTTGACCACTACGGCGGTCAGCCCATGCTGCAGGTAGCGCACAATCTCCTGCTCAATCCTGCGCCCGAAAGCCGGGTCAATAATCTTGATGTAGGCAACGCCGCCGGGAACGCTCAGGCGCCGACGCTGGAAGTACGCCTCCAGGAGCTGCTGCTCAAAGGCATTTTGGCTGTGCTCGGCATCGCCTTCGGTCCACCACTGCGGATAATGCTGCTGAATCTGCAACGGGAAGAGCCCGCTGAAGATGGCGTTGCGTGCGTACTGTGTGGTCGTAGGCACGATGGAGAAGTAGTACGAGCGCTCCATCACGAACATCGGGTGCAGGAGCTCCTCGATGACCAGCCACTGGTCCAGCCGCAGGCAGTCGATCAAGACAAAGACCACCGGACGTTTGCCAATCCAGGGCAGCACGAAACGGTCGAGCACACCGGGGGAGAGCGTCGGCGTGGAGGGATCCTCCGGATGCTGCACCCACTGCGCGTAGGAATGCTCGACGAAGTTGCCAAAGGCAGCGTTGCACTCGCGCCACTGGGCTGCAAGGGTCTCCTGCAACCCCAATTCGGGATGCTGCTGAATCTCCCACTCCCAGCCGATGAGTTTGAGGTAGATGTCCAGCCACTCGTACCATTCCAGCGGCTGCTGGAGCCGGCGAGAGAGCTCGTGGAACCCCTGCAAGTACTGCTGCACCAGGCGCTGCCCAGCAATGCGCCGCGCCTCAACGAATTTCTTGCACGCCGCCAGAATCTGCGTTGGGTTGACCGGCTTGGTCAGGTAGTCGTCAATCTTGCGCCAGATCGCCTCCTCCATGAGCGTTTCGGCTTCATTCTTGGTCACCATCACCACTGGCACGTGCGGCGAGAGCTCTTTGAGCACCTCCAGCGTCTCCAGCCCCGTCATCCCGACCATCATCTCGTCCAGGAAAATGAGGTCATAGCTCCGCTGCTGCACCAGTTCGATGGCGTCTTCGCCCGACGTAGCGGTCTCGACCACATAGCCGTGCTGCTCCAGCAGTAGGATGTGCGGGCGGAGCAGCTCAATCTCATCATCAATCCACAGCACGCTGCCACGCTTGGACATGGCAAGCCCGTATGTTGAGACCGTGCAAGACGACGAACGAATCCCCACGCCATTTCCCCGCCCCTTGCTGTGGCAAGGATTTTCGTAAGTTTGCATGCATCAGTGATGCACTCGCGGAGCATGGCGCTGTCCATCGCCGAGTTCTCGGCGCTGCTGGAGCGGGAGCTTCCCTCAGAGAGCGCAAGCGAAGGCGACCGAACGGGATTGCAAATCCAGGCAGGGCAGCAAACAGTCCATTCGGTGCTGCTCTGCTATGAAGTCACCGAGGAGGTCATCCAGGAAGCCCGCCAGAGAGGCTGCAACCTGATTGTGGCGTTCCACCCGCTGATTTTCCATCCTCTGCTTGCGCTGACGGAAGAGGATCGGGTCGGTCGGCTGTGCTCCCAACTCATTCGGCACGGCATCGCGCTCTGGGTGGTCCACACCCGCCTTGATGCCCATCCGGAAGGGACCTCTGCAGCGTTGGCTACTGCCCTGGGGCTGCGGGTTCGGGCTCCTCTCCTTCCGCTGCCACAGCTTCCCGGCTACGGCATGGGGGTAATTGCTGAGGCGGAGCCACCACTGCCGGTAGAGCAGTTCCTACTGCGCATCCAAGAGCGGCTTGGTGCGCCGCTCCGATACGCTCCCGGCGTGCAGGAGCGGATCGGCTCGGTTGCGCTCCTTGGAGGCAGTGGAGGGAGCTTTCTGCCGGCGGCGCTGCGCTGCGGCGTGGATGCCTTCGTGACGGGCGATCTAAAATACCATGCCTTCCACGCCGCTGACCGACGCCTCTGGCTCATCGACGCTGGGCACGCTGAAACAGAGCAGTTCGTTGTCCCGGCACTCGATCGGCTCCTGCGCAGAGTGCTTCCAGAACAGCTCCCAGTGCACTGTGCCACCCAGTGGCGTTCCCCATTGCGGTGGCACTTCCCATATCCCCGAGTTGGTTCCACAGACGAGGCTTCCTCCTCCGATGCAGACGCAACTGTATTACCTGGCGCTCATCGCCACGCTGGACCGTCGCTTGGATGAACTTCAGGAAGATGTCGGGGAGCTCCCCGAGCAAATTGCCCGTGCCCGCCAGAGTGTTGCCCACCACGAAACGCGCGTCAAGGAAACCCAGAGCATCATCGAGGAGATTCGCACCTTCCGCTCCACAGCACACATCACGCTGCAGGAGCTGCGCGACCGCGAACAGCGCCTCTCCGAGCAGCAGTTCCGCGTGCGCAACAACCGCGAATTCGATGCCATCACGCGCGAAATCCAGAACATCCGCGCCGAACGTGACCGCATCGAACAGGAGCTGCGCAATTCGGTCATCAAGCTGGAAAACCTCGAACATATCCTGCAGCAGCAGGAGGAGGAGCTGCAGAAAGCCCAGCAGGAGCTCGAACAGCTGGAGCATGCCCTGGAGTTGCTCAGCAGCAACCAAAGCGAAGAGCTACAGCGCCTGACCCAGCTCCGCCAGGAGCTGAGCAGCAAGGTTCGCCCCGAGCTCCTTGCCGAATACGAGCGCATCCGCACCTTCCACCGCGATGCCGTCGTTCCAGTCCGGCGGGAAAGCTGTTCGGGATGCTACAACCGCGTCACGCCACAGCGGCTGGTCGAGATGCGCATGTACCGGGACCGCCTCTTCCTGTGCGAGCACTGCGGGCGTATCCTCTATCCGGAGGAGCAGTTGCCGGAGCTGGAGGAGCTCTCCAACGTATGAAGCTGCTGGTCTACGTAGACGGCGCCGCGCTGGGCAATCCGGGTCCGGCAGGCATTGGTGTTGTCATCACCACCGAAGCGGGCGAGCCGCTGGTACAGTGCGGAGAACCCATCGGGAGCACCACGAACAACGTTGCCGAATACCGCGCGCTGCTGCGCGCATTGGAGCTCCTTCACGCGTGGGAGCAGCCTCTGGAAGCCGTCACCATCCGCAGCGATAGCCAGTTGCTGGTGCGTCAGCTCAGTGGCAAATACGCTGTGCGATTGCCCCACTTGCAACAGCTCCACGCTGCCGCGCATGCGGCACTGGGGCAGCTCCGTACACACGTCCGCATCGAGCACGTCGAGCGCGAGCAGAATCGGGTCGCCGACCGCTTGGCAAAGCTGGGGGCGCGGCTGTCGGCACTCACCGCTGCAAAGAGGTCACCGGATGATTCGTCTTCTTCTCTGGGCATTGACACAACGGGGTAGCGCGGGGATGCGGGCAGCCGCGGGAGCCGCCTTCGGCTCCTGAGGAAAGTCCGAACTCCGCAGAGCAGCGCGCCGGCTAACCGCCGGGCGGTCATCCCGCAAGGGATGCCCGACGGACAGTGCCACAGAGAACAGACCGCCAATCCGCTCGTGCAGCTCTCCGCTGCACGGGGTCATGGAGGCAAGGGTGAAACGGTGGGGTAAGAGCCCACCAGCACTCCGGGTAACCGGAGTGGCTCGGCAAACCCCGCGCGGAGCAAGACCAAATAGGGATGTGTGCGCCGAATGCGGCGCGGCAGGTGGCTCGCCTGCGTGGCTTGTGCCCGCACATCCGGGTAGGTCGCCGGAGAGCATGGGAGACCATGCTCCCAGACACATGGCTGCCTCCTCGGTGTGCCCGCCGAGAAGACAGAATTCGGCTTACAGCATCCCCGCCGCTTCCCCGCAATTCCGTTGCACCGAACCGGGCGGACCGATGCAGCTTCCGGAGGACCCTCTATTGCGCGAACTTCTGCCGGAGTTCCTGCAGCATTGCCACAACAGCATCGGGCACATCCTCGATGCAGCACAGGCACACAATGAACAGGAGCTCTACCGCTCTGGGCACACCCTCAAAGGGACCGCGCTGCAGTTCGGTCTCACCGAACTGGCAGAGTTGGGTATCCAGTTGATGGACTGCGCCCGTCATCACCGCTGGGAAGATGTCCCAGCGCTGTGCCAAACACTGCAGCAGATGCTGCATTCGCTGCAGACGCAGTTGAACAATGCTGCTCCCAGTCTATGAAGCGCGTATGGCTCTCGGCACTCCTGCTTGCCCTCTGCTGCGCGTACTCCAACGCGCAACCCCGCATCGCCGTCCTCCCCTTCCGCAACATGGACGGAGACCTGCGCTACAACCTCTGGTGCTACCGCTTCGCCGACAGCATCGCTGCCCTGCTTGAGCGCGCCGATACCAGCGGGCAGTCCTACTACATCATCCCGCGCGATTCGCTGGAGCTGGTGCTGGGCGAGCTGAATTTGGACCCCACAACCCCGCAGTACGACTCCGACATCTGGAAAGCCGCCCAACTCCTGCAAGCACGGTACGTGGTCACAGGCAACTTCAATCTGCTGCCGGGCAAGATCCTGCTCAACGCCTACCTCTACGACGTTCGCACGAAGCTGGCGCGCGCTACCGCGCAGAATCTCTACCGCCCAGAACCCCAAGCCGACGAGCTGGCTGCTCTGGTTGTGCAACAACTACTCCCTCGACTGCAGCATGGCACACGGTGAGCAGCTCCGCTACATCGGGACCCTTGTGCGCACACACGGCACAAACGGAGCGTTGGTGCTGCGCTGCGACTCGCACCGCCACACAGTGCAACTACGCCCGGGGATAACGCTGCAGATAGGCTATTCGGCAAGATTTGCGCTCCCCTACACGCTGCGCCGCTTCCGCTCTACCCCTCGGGGAATTATCCTTGAGCTGGAGCAGGTTCATACCCTTGCCCAAGCCCGCCAGCTCCTCGAACAGGGAGTCTTCGTCGCCGAAGAGTTCGTTGCACCTGCTCAGGCGGAGACGACCGCCGAGTACGCCCTCGACGAAGTGCTCGGCTGCACGGTCATCACCGACGAGGGTGCCTGCCTGGGCACGGTTGTGGACGTATGGCTGCTCCCCGCAAACGACGTCTGGGTGGTGGAGACCGAGAGTGCCTACCTGCCGCTGCCCGTCATCTCTGAGGTTGTGCGCTCGGTCGACCTCCAACAGCGCCGCATCATCGTCGCTTTGTTGCCGGGATTGCTTGAGATCGCCCAACCCAAGCATGCGCACACTAACCATGCCGGAGACGCCGCAGACGGAGTTGATGCGGATTGATATCGTCACGGCTGTGCCGCAGATTATCGAGCCGGTGCTGGGGCAGAGCATCCTCGGGCGCGCCCAGCGGAAGGGAATTGTGCGCATCGTCGTGCACGACCTGCACCAATACGGGGTTGACCGTCACGGGCACATCGACGATGCCCCGTACGGTGGAGGTCCCGGCATGGTCATCCGCTGCGAGCCCGTGTTTGCCTGTATCGAGAAGCTCCAAGCCGAACGCCACTACGACGAGGTCATCTACATGACCGCCGACGGAGAGCGGCTCACGCAGTCGTTGGTCAACCAACTCTCGCTGTGCCGCAACCTCATCATCCTGGCAGGGCACTACAAAGGCGTGGACCAGCGGATTCGCGATGTCCTCGTCACGCGCGAGATCTCCATTGGCGACTACGTCCTCACCGGTGGGGAGCTCCCGGCGCTGGTGCTGGTGGATGCCATCGTGCGGCTACTACCGGGCGTGCTCAACGACCCCGAATCGGCGTTGGAGGACTCCTTCCAGAGCGGGCTGCTGGAACCTCCTATCTACACGCGTCCGGCGGACTTCCGAGGCTACAAAGTCCCGGAGGTGCTGCTCAGTGGCGACCACGAAGCAATCCGCCGCTGGCGCTACGAACAGGCGCTACGCAAAACGCTGGAGCGCCGCCCCGATCTCCTTGCAGATGCCGACCCCGAACTGCTCCAATCGCGCTGCCATGGAAGCTCCTCCACGTAAGCTCGCCGTCGTGCTCATGAGCGGCGGGATGGACTCCGCCGTCACAGCCGCCTTGGTCCGCGAGCAGGGCTACGAGCTGGCAGCACTCCACGTGACCTACGGACACCGCACGGCGAAGGCAGAACGGCGCGCATTCGAGGCGCTCTGCCAATTCTGGAACGTACAGCACCGCCTCGTGGTCTCCATCGAGCACCTGCGCGCAATCGGCGGCAGCGCCCTGACCGACCCCACAATCCCCGTACCCGAAGGGAGGCTCGATCGCGAAGGCATTCCACCTACGTATGTCCCCTTCCGCAACGCGAATCTGCTCAGCATTGCCACAAGCTGGGCAGAGGTGCTCGGAGCCGCCGCTATCGCCATTGGTGCAGTCGAAGAGGACTCCAGCGGCTATCCCGACTGCCGTGAGGTCTTCTACGAGGCGTTCCAGCGCGTCATTGACCTGGGCACGCGTCCGGAGACCCAAATCCAACTCCTGACTCCGGTCATCCACCTGCGCAAGCACGAGATCGTTGCCATCGGACACCGGCTCGGTGTGCCATTTGAGCTCACCTGGTCCTGCTACCAGCGCGAGGACATTGCCTGCGGGGAGTGCGACTCCTGCTTGCTGCGGCTGCGGGGATTTGCCCGCGCTGGAATTCCCGACCCCCTGCCGTACGCTCGACAGCCCGTCGTGGGCTAAATTTTCCCGCTGGGTAACCGATACTTGCATCGCACAGCCGAGCCATCAACCAGGGGGTGCTTATGCCCGCCGGAAACGGCTACGAAACGCTCGTTGCCGAAGTAGCTCAGCGCCGGGTCCAGACGCGTCGAGCTCGCCTGTGGCTGCCTGCCCTCTTGGCGCTGCTGTTCGTGCTGGGGATAAGCCTGACGCTGTGGTACCTGACGAAGGAGCGCATCGAAAGCGAGCAGCGCGCCCTCTTCGAGCGCTCCGTCTCCTCTGTTATAAGCCGGCTGGAGCAGCGGTACCGCGACCACGAGCGGGTTTTGCGCTCGCTTCAGGCACTCTACGGGAGCTTCGTCCATGTCGTGCGGGATATCTTCGAGCTCTATGCCGCTATCCCGGCGCGGCAGTCTCCGGCGGTGTTGACCATCGGGTATGCCCCCTGCGTTGAGGCATCGCGCCTGGGGGCATTCCTGCATTACGCCCGCTCGGAGCGCTTCTATGACTACCGACTTCGCCCACCGGTCATTGTGGACTCGCTGCTCTTTCCGCTGCTCTACATTGTGCCCACCGATAGCGCTCCCGCATGGGTGGGTTGGAACGCCGCCACTGACCCACCCCGAAGAGCCGCTATTGTGCGCGCTTACACCGAGGGTCGCCTCACGGCAACCCCGTGGATGCCCTTGCGCACGACGCCGGACACGGTCTGGGGATTCGTCCTCGTTGCGCCGCTCTACCGGTCTCAGCCGCATGCGTTCGCCGAGCTGCAAACCGCTCACGGGTACGTCGAAGGTGTGCTCGTGATGGAGATTGACGGACGCCGCTTCATCAACTCCGCTTTTACACCGCCCGCGCCGACGGATTCGCTCATCGTGCTGGAGTGCTACGACGAGGTTCTCCCTGCGGGGAGACGCCAACGGATTGCCCAATCGCCGAATCGAGCCAATCTCCCCGAATACTTCATCCCCGTGCTTACTGAAACGCAGCAGTTGGCGCTTGCCGACCGCACCCTCGAGCTTTTCTTTGCCACCGTGCCCCAATTCGGCAGAGGTTCTCAGCGCTGGGTACCATGGCTGGTGCTCGGCGGTGGAGTCCTCACCAGCTTCATCGCTGCCGGCTTTGTGCTTTCGCTGGTGAGCACCCGTGCGCGCGCGGTTGCACTGGCTGAGCAGATGACCCGGGCGCAGCGCCGCATCCTGGAAGCCTCGCACGATATCATCGCCGTCTGGAGCACCGATGGACTCTGGCGCAGCGTCAATCCCGCCGTCAGAGCCATTCTGGGATATGCCCCAGAGCAGCTCCTGGGCACGGCTGTCGAGGCATTGCTGCATCCATCGGCACAGATGAGCTTCCGGCGTGCTATGCGTGAAGCGCCCGACGAGCAGCCCTTCCTCCTGGAGTTGCCCATGCGGAGCGCCAGCGGAGAGGAGCACTGGATTGGCTGGAACCTCACCCGCTCCTCTGCCGACGGACTCATCTACGCCATCGGACGCGACATCACTGCCCAGAAGGAGCTGCAGCATCGCCAGCTTCTGGCTCAGCGCCAACTCCAGTTGTCTCAGCAATGGGCACTGACAGCCAGCGAATTCAAAACCGACTTCGTGCGTCGCCTGGGCTTCCAGCTCCGCAATGGGCTCACTGGACTCCTGGGCTTTGCTCAACTTCTGGCAGAGCGCCAGTACAGCACCGAGGAGGAAGCCCAGGAGTATGCTCACGCCATCCAGGAGAGCGCCGAATACCTTTTCAGCCTGGTTGCCGAAAGCCTGGAAGGCGAAGAACTCCCCGTCGAACAGCCCGTACAGCCCATTGCTCCCATTCTCACACAGCTTGCCGACGAACTGGCTCGGCAGCGTCCACAGGCACGCCTCTCCGTGCACGGCATCTCCGAGGAGCTCTCCACTCCGGCAAATACCGAACTCCTGCAGCAGGCGCTTCAGGCACTCCTCCTGGGCATATGCCCACAGGAAAGTCCAATCGAGCTCTCCTGCCGGATCGAGCCCAACGTCGCCGAAGGCAGCGCGGAGTGGACGATCACCGCACCGGCAACCGACCTCGTGCAGCGCGCACTGGAGCTGATGCGGCACTTCCCCCCATTGCACGCGCTCGAGCAAGACGACACCGGCACAGTCTTCCAGCTCCTGCTGGCACAAGCGCTCATCGAGCGGCTGCATTCTCGGCTGAGTATCGAAAGCGTTGACTCTATGCTCGTTGCCGCCTTTACGCTCCCCATTCAGCGCCAACTCTCGCCGGCTGTAGTGAGCCCACGCCAGAGTTCCGCGCAGCAGGCGCCGGAAAAGGTCTAATTTCGCCCCGTAGTATTGTTGTGCCAGCTCGCGCGTGCGCATGCGGGCGCTACTCCTTCTGGGAGCAGCAGCAAGCCTCTTGAGCGCTCAGCCGCTGCCAAAACCCTGGCTACGGCTTGGAGCGTTTGCCGGATACGGGGCAACCATATACGCAGCGGACTTCCGGCAGTTGCCCGGCATCCCCAACTGCTGCCCTGGCTTCGATGGCGGGCGCGGAACGGGGCTGAGCCTTGCGCTCATCGGCGAATACCCCTGGTACCCGCTTGCCTGGCTCAATGCGCAGTTGAGCTACTGGAACCTCTCCGGAAACCTCTGGAAGCAGGAGCAGATTGGCAACGTTGCGCTCATCTCCTCCGGTGGCGATACCTCTGTGCTGCCCGCACGGGTGGAGCACGTCCTCAACGCGCACATCGGCGTGATTGGGCTTGAAGGTGGGGTGAGCTCGCGCTTTTTTGAGCGCTTCCTCCTGCGCATGGGCATCATCGCGGCTTTCCCCGTGCAAAGGCAGTTCGAGCAGTACGAGCGGCTGCTCTCGCCTGAGGGCTTCCTCTTTGCCCGTGAGGGGAGCCGCATCCGGAACCGCTACGCTGGCTCAATCCCGCAAGCGCCGGTCGCGCTCTTGGGCGGCTCCTTCAGCGTTGGTTATGCATTGCCCGCGGGTGCGGAGTGGGAGCTGTTGCCGACCCTTGCGTACACGGCTTTCCTCAACAATCTCAGCAGCGTCCCGTGGAAGCCCTCAGCCTTGCGGGTCGGATTGGCGGTGATGCGGACACTGCGGCGCCCACCGGAACCGCTCTACGACACCCTCTACCGGCGCGATACGCTCGCCGTGGAACAGATGGGCTTGGAGAGCGAACGGCTCGAACTTGCTGAACGCACCATCTCCACGGACACCCTCCGCACCGACGCCGTGATCCGCTACCGCACCACCATCGCGGAACGCTGGGTTCGGCGCATCCCGCGCCAGCCTCGGCTGGAGCTCTCGCTCCGCTTTGCTCCCACTCCGGAGCCTGCACGCCTGGAGGAGCTGGAGCAAGAGGAGTTCTTCCCGCTGCTGCCGTACGTGTTCTTTCCCGAGGGCTCTGCCGACCTTGCGCAGACACGCATGCAGTTACTCTCGCCCCAGGAGGCTGCAGAGTTCGACGAGCGCAATCTCCCAATGCAGACGCTGCAGCTCTACACCCATCTGCTCAACATCGTCGGCGCCCGCTTGAAGCGGTTCCCGCAGGCACGGCTGACCATTACCGGCTGCGTCAGCAACGTCGGCATAGAGCGGGGCAATCTCGCCTTGGCACGTCGCCGCGCCGAGGCAGTCCGGGACTACCTCGTACGGGTCTGGGGGGTGGACTCCTCGCGGCTGGTGCTGCGAGCTCGGCTGTTGCCCGCTATCCCCTCAAATCCGGCAACCCCGGAGGGGCAGGAGGAGAACCGTCGCGTTGAGCTCAGCTCGGCAACCTGGGAGCTGCTTGCCCCAGTACGGCTTGCCGAAATCGGCTACATCCTTACGCCCTCGACCATTGAAGTGCTGCCGAGCGTTGAAACCGAAGTCGGGCTGGACCGCTGGCAGCTGGAGTTGCGCTCCTCGCGCCACGTTCTGGAAAGGCACGAAGGGAGCCAGCTACCAGCGATGATACAGCTCTCGCCACTGCCACACCTCCTCTCGGCTATGGACTCGGTTCTCGTGGCGCAGCTCCGTGTGCGCGACCGCTTCGGGCAGGAACGCAGCGCTACTGCTATCCTCCCTCTCCAACGACTCACGTTGCGGCAGAAGCGCGCCGAGCGCTTCGGCAATCAGCGGCGGGAACGCTTTGTGCTGACGCTATTTGAGTTCGACAAAGCCACCCTCACCGAAGAGCACCGGCGTCTGCTGCAGCTTGTGCGGCAGCGCCTGCGCCCCGGCATGCACCTTGTCATTACTGGGTACACCGACCGCACTGGTGACCCCGCACACAACCGCCGCCTGGCTGAGCAGCGATGCCAGAACGTCTGGCGCTTCCTACAACAGCCTGGCATTACGGCGGAGCTACAGCCCATCGGCAGCGACGTCCTGCTCTACCCTAACGAGCTGCCCGAAGGGCGCGCCTACAGCCGAACGGTGCACATCGACCTCTTCAGCCCAATTGAATAGCTACAAGCTGCGCCAGCACAGCACCAGCAGCACGCCGAGCACCCCGTACGTCAGCAGCGTTGCCCACGGTGCCTGACGCGAGCCCAATTTGAGAGCCGATCCCAGTGTGCGTTTAGGTCTCCAGCGCATCCCAGAGGCGTCCACAAAGGCGAAGAGTTCATCCAGCACCAAGTGGCTCAAAAATCCCATGCCAGCGGCAAACGCCAAGAACAGCCGCACCTGTAGCACTACATCTTGGGCTGCCCAAAAGACCAACACCGTCCACACAGCGCACATCGGCAGGCTGTGGAACATTCCACGGTGTACGGTCAGCCGTCCAAGGAGAGCGCGCAGCGTCCACCGCACCGCCCAAAATCCAACGACAGCAACGCCGAGCTGTTCCACGACCATTGCTCCCACTTGCGCATGCCACCAGCCCCAGCTCAGTATCACGGCGACCAAGGCAACGCTGCTGAGTACGAATTCGGTAAAGCGGCTACGCGGATAGTCTAAATCGGGTGCGACTCCGCCGACAGTACAAAGAACCGCAGCCGCCAGCGCTACAGTCCAGGGCAGCGCCAGGAAGCCCATCCCCACACCCAGCAATCCCGCTCCCATCGCCGCAGACACCCCAATATGCTGCTCAAAGCGTGCCATCTCCACGCCAGAGTCGGTCCAGCTCGTGCTCAGCTACGCTGTGCCCTTGCGCCAGCTTCTGTATCACTGCTAAGTTTATCCGGTCCTCTCGCCTATCATGGCCTGCAGGGGTCTCCAAAATCATCGGCAGCTCTGCCAGGCGGGGGTCCTGCACGATACGGCGGAAGCACTCTATGCCGCAATGCCCCAGGCCGATGTGCATGTGCCGATCCCGACGCGAGCCGGCAGGATAGCGGCTATCGTTGAGGTGCAGTACTTGCAGCAGCTCCCACCCGAAGCGCCGCTGGAACTCCTCCCAGAAGCTCTCGTACCCTTCGGGCAGGTCCAGCCGATATCCCGCAGCCAAGGCATGGCAGGTGTCCACGCATAGCCCAACAGAGTTTGCGGGCAGGCAACACAGAATTTCTTCCAGCTCCTGCAGCGAACTGCCCAGTGCATTGCCCTGTCCAGCCGTCAGCTCCAGGCATAGCAGTGGGGAACGACCATGGTCGACATACACACGGCTAAGTGCACTGACCAAGCGTGCAATCCCAGCTACCCGTTCCTGCGGTGGGCAACTGCCTGGATGGAGAACCAAAAACTCAATCCCCAGCTGTTGGCACCGCCGAACCTCTGCATCCAACGCCCGAAGGCTACGCTCCCAGATGGTCTCATCCGGCGAAGCCAGGTTCAGCAAATATCCCGCGTGGGCTACCACGGGGGATATCCCACTGCGAGCTCGTGCCTGGCGGAATAGCTCAGCATCCTCTTCGGGAACGGTATGGAAGACCCACTGTCGGCTGCTTGCCGTAAACAGCTGGAACGTTGTACATCCCAGGTCCAGCGCCCGGTCAACCGCCTTGTGAATTCCTCCTGCGATGCTCACCTGCACGCCAACGCGTAGCATCTGTGCTCTCCGATGGAGGACCTATTTTCGTACAGCATCCACAGCGAAAGGCTCCCTCAATGCCGCTGGAGTTGCTCCAAAGCGCCTTCGATGGCGCAATCAAATTGCTCCGTGCAACCCGATACCGCGACCATCGAGGCTGGTTCATGGAAGTCTTCCGCAGTGATGAGCTGCAACGGCTCGGCATCTCTACACCCTTTGTGCAGGAGAACCACTCCCGTTCGCGCCGCAACGTGCTGCGGGGATTGCATTTCCAGTACGATCCACCCATGGGCAAGTTGCTGCGCGTCACGCGCGGTCGCGCCTTTGTGGTCGAAGTAGACATCCGCCCCGACTCTCCAACGCTGGGGCAGTGGTTTGCCGTAGAGCTCTCCTCGCGCCAACCGCTGCTGCTGTGGATTCCGCCAGGCTTTGCCAATGGCTTCTGTGCCCTCTCTACCATCGTCGAAGTGCAATACCTGTGCACAGCACCGTACAACCCCGCCGGCGAAGCTGCCATCCGGTGGGATGACCCCGAACTTGCCATTCCCTGGCCTGTGAGCATTCCAATTGTCTCAGAGCGGGATCGCAATGCGCCATCTCTACGACAGTGGTTGGAACACTTTTCCACGGCAGCTCGTTCCTGAGCTACGCTGGTTCAGGTGCGCCTGGCGGCACTCGAAGCGGAAAGCGCTCATGGACGCACTCCTGCTCTTGTAGCGCCCGCTGCACCAACTCCTCAACAGGCAGCCTTGCCTCGAGCGCTGCGATCTGCTCCGGATCGCTGCGCGTTGCCGAATGGCGCGGGACAAAGAGGCTGCAGCAGTCCTCATCGGGCTGGATGGAGATCTCGTAGGTGCCAATCCGGCGGGCAAGCTCGACGATTTCGTGCTTGGACATGCCAATGAGCGGGCGCAGCACGGGCATCTCGGCAGCGGCGTCGATCACTGCAAGATTGGGAAGCGTCTGCGAGCTCACCTGTGCCAGGCTTTCGCCCGTCACCAGCGCATGCGCCCGAAGCTGCCGCGCAATCCGTTCGGCAATCCGGTACATGAAGCGGCGATACAGCACAACCCGAAACTCCGGCGGTGCCAGTACAAGGACGTGCTGCTGAATCTCCGCCAGCGGCACCAGAAACAGGCGCGAACGGTACTGGTACCGCGTCAGATGCTGCACCAACTGCCGCGCCTTCTCCTGCGACCGGCGCGATACCAGCGGGAAGCTGTGGAAATGCACGAACTCCACCTGGCATCCCCGCAGCATCATCCGCCATGCAGCAACGGGCGAATCGATCCCGCCGGACAGCAGTGCAACTACCCGACCGCTGCCCCCAACTGGAAGTCCTCCAATTCCTTCGAAGCGCTCGGCAAAGATGTAGACCCCCTCGGAGAGCACCCGTACCCAGATGGTCCGCTCCGGCTGGGTCAAATTCACCCGTGCACCCGTCCACTCAGCGATAGCAGCTCCCAAGCGGCTTTCCATCTCAGGCGCGGGGAAGAGAAAACGCTTATCGGTGCGCCGACACCGGACGGCGAAGGAGGCAAAGGAGCCCACCTCAGTGAGCACCCGCTGAACCCCCTGCAGCACCTCCTCCCAGGTGTGCCGGGTCCGCCATGCTGGCACAACGTACTCCACACCGATGACCGAACAGAGCCGTTCGCGCACCGCTTGCTCCAGCTCCGGTGGTGTCCGAACCTCGGCAAACTGCGGTGGAACGCGCCGCACCCGAACGCCGAAATCGCTCAGCGCAACCTGGAGATTGCGCAGCGCCACGCGGTAGAAGAAGGGGCGATTGTTCCCCTTGAGCACCAGCTCATGGAAGAGAGCCACCAGCAGCACCCGCTCCGCCTTCGTATCCATGGTAGTCCAACGCCAACTGACAGCACAACGACCCCTGGAGTGCTCCGGCACGGAGCTCCTCCAGCTCTCCCCATCGCCATTGCCGGTAGTAGGTAGCCGTGCGGGGGGCATCTTGCGGCAACCTTGGAGTTCCGGCAAGCTGCACGCCGTAGAGCCGCATCCGGAGTCGATACTGGTCACGCTGCTGCTCCCCGCTGCACAGGAAGCGGAAATCCAGCAGCTCCGTTCCCAGCTTCTGCCGTACCAGCCGCCGAAGCGCAGCTTCATCGTTCTCACCAGGCTGCAACGTCACCGCCGGAAGCCCCCAGATGCCAGGCAGCTCGGCGTCCTCTTCGGGACGCTGCACCAGGAGCACCTTTCCCGGCTCCTCCGGTGAATACACCACCACTGCGATGCTCTCCTTGAGCATTGCCGGGCTCATCTGCTCCTCGGCAACATAACACCGGGAAGTGTCCCCTGCCACCGTGGCATCTGCGCCTGTCTGGCAATGTTGAGCAGCACGCCGGCAGCAGCAGCGGAGAAGAAGATCGAGCTCCCACCGTAGCTGACAAACGGTAGCGGAATGCCCGTCACCGGGAGCAGACCGGTCGTCACCGCCATGTGTACCACCGCGTACAGCCCAAAGGTTGCCGTAATCCCCAGCGCCACAAGGAAGCCGAAGGCATCCGGAGCACGCTGCGCTACACGCATCCCCCGCCACAGCAGTACGGCAAAGGCGAGGATGACCACCGTCGTTCCCACGATGCCGTATTCCTCGCCGACAATGGCGAACACGAAATCGCCGTAGGCTTCCGGCAGGAAGAGCTCCCGCTGAATGCTCTGCCCTGGACCGACACCCAGAATCCCCCCATGCCCGAACGCCAGCAGCGCCTGCCGCGCTTGGTAGGGGAGCGTCTCCCCCTCGAAGAAGCTCGCCAGACGCGCCATGCGGTACGGAGCTGCCACAAGATAGACCCCCATCGCCAGCATGCCCAAGAGCGCAACGCTGGAGAGTGTTGCCCAACGCACCCCTGCGGAGAGTAACAGCAGCATGCCCACCAGTGCCAGCAGCACTGCAACTGAGGCATTGGGCTGCGCAGCAATCAACCCGCAACACAGTAGCAGCCACAACAGCGGTCGCTTCGCCGACGGTGGACGCCGCACCGCAGGCTCCTGTGCAAGCAGCCGAGCCATGTGCAGCAGCAGCGCAAACTTGATGTACTCCGAGGGCTGGAAGCGCAGGGGTCCTATCTGCAGCCACCGTGCCGCTCCCTTGACCGGTTCGCCCAGCACGAGCACCAGCAGCAGCAAGCCAATCCCAATCCACAGCAGCAGCCCCGAAAACCGTTGCCAGTGCCGGTAATCCACCCACGCACACGCCAACAGGAGCACAATGCTCAACCCAACACGCACAGCATGCCGCACCAGAAAGTACTGGCTGGAACCGAACTTCCACACTCCGACGGCAGCACTGGCGCTGTAGACCAACGCCAGGCTGAACAGTAACAAGCCCACCACCACCAGCAGCAGTGCCCAATCCAATGCGAGCCCAGGACGCTGAGTCATTGCTCGACAGGGCTTTCGCGGAGATGGCGCAAGAACTCCTCCTCGTCCCAGGTCGGGATGCCCAACTGCTGCGCCTGTTGCAGCTTCGAACCCGGGCGAGCACCAACGATGAGCACATCCGTGCGCCGGCTCACCGAGCTGCTGACCCGTCCCCCACGTGCCTCGATCTCCTGGCGGGCTTGTTCGCGCGTCATGCTGGCAAGCTCACCGGTCAGCACAAAGGTCTTGCCGGCAAAGACCCCTTGAGGTGTCCGCGTGACAGGCTTGGGCAGAGAGAACTGAAGACCAGCACGCCGCAAACGTTCCAGAATCTCCCGATTCCGCGGGTCGCGGAAGTAGCGCACGACCGAATCCGCCGTTCGTTCCCCGATGCCGTAGACAGCGGTGAGCTCCTCCACCGAAGCGCGTGCCAGTTGGTCAATGCTGGGGAATGCCTGCGCCAAGAGCTTCGCCGTCTCCTCACCGACATAGCGGATACCCAGAGCAAAGAGCACGCGCGAGTAGGGGCGCTGCTTACTGCGCTCGATTGCCCGCAGGAGGTTATCCACGCTGCGCTCGCCCCAGCGTTCCAAGTGCACCAATTGCTCGCGGTAGCGGAACAGGTCGTAGATATCTGCAATGTTACGCAGGAAGCCCAAGCTGACCAACTGGTCCACTACGCGCTCGCCCATCCCCTCGATATCCATTGCCCGCCGGGAGGCAAAATGCTCGATGCGGCGCCGAATCTGCCACGGGCATTCCGGATGGTCGCAGTAGTAATGCACCTCGCCTGGGGGACGGTAGAGCTGCTGCCGGTTCGGACACGGGCACACGCTGGGGAACTCATATGGCTGCGCCCCCGGGGGACGCCGTTCCAGCACAACGCCGGTGATCTTCGGGATGACCTCTCCGCCCTTCTCCACAATGACGGTATCGCCGATGCGCAGGTCCAGTGCCGCAATGTAGTCGGCATTGTGCAGCGTTGCCCGGCTTATAGTCGAACCCGCCAGAAACACCGGCTCCAGCTCCGCCACTGGGACGACCACCCCGGTCCGCCCCACCTGGAGCACGATATCGCGCAGGACCGTCGTTGCCCGCTTGGCTTGGTACTTGTAGGCAATTGCCCAGCGCGGTGCACGGGCAACCGTCCCCAGAAGCTGCTGCTGGCGCAGCGAATCCACCTTCAGCACAATCCCGTCGATCTGGAAGGGCAGCCGGTCGCGCTCCCGCTCCCAACGGTCAATGTAGGCGAAGACCTCCTCCAGAGTGTGGCAGATCTGCCAGTACTGGTCGGTCGGGAAGCCCAGTTGGCGCAGCAACCGCAGGTTCTCGCTTTGCCACTCCAGTTCGACTTCGTCGCTGAGCAAGTAGTAACAGACCAGGCGGAGGGGGCGACGGGCAACCTCGCGCGGATCGAGCAGCTTGAGCGTGCCTGCAGCGAAGTTTCGTGGGTTGGCAAAGGGGCGCTCGCCAGCTTCCTCGCGTTCGCGGTTGAGCCGGAGGAAGTCCTCGATGAGCACGTACACCTCTCCCCGAACCTCGAACGACCGCAGCGGGACGCCCTTGTACTCGACCGGGCGCACCCGAAGAGGCAATCCGCGAATTGTACGGACATTCTGCGTGATATCATCGCCGACAACTCCATCACCTCGGCTGGCTCCCAGCACGAAGGCGCCATCGCGGTAGTGCAGGCTCACCGAGACGCCATCGTACTTGAGCTCGGCAACGTAGCGGTAGGGCTGCCCGCCCAGGAGCTCGCGCACGCGGCGGTCGAACTCGATGAGTTCCTCGCGGCTGTAGGTATTGTCCAGCGAGAGCATCGGCACTCGGTGCTCCACGTGCGCAAAGCCCTCCAACGGCGCACCGCCCACGCGCTGCGTTGGAGAATCCGGAGTGACAAGCTCGGGAAACTCCGCCTCCAAGCGCTTCAGCTCGGCAAAGAGTGCGTCGTACTCCTCGTCGGAGATGCGTGGCTGTGCTTCGACGTAGTAGTAGTAATCGTGCAGCCGAATGAGCTCACGCAACTCCTCAATGCGCCGTGCAGCGCGGGCGCGCCGTTCGGCATCCGATCCCTTCAAGGGTTCTAACAGAGGTAGCTGCTCGCCCATGCTCGGAGTTGCCCGGTTGTTCCAGTCTGCTTGGGGCAAAAGACGATTTTGACAGCCGCTCCGGCTCTGCTCGGGTGGATGCACGAGTAATTTTGCATCCGCCATGGCAGCGTTGCGTCTGCTCGGACGGCTGATACTGAGCCTGCTGCAGGGTCTGGGGCGAATCCTGATCCTGCTGGCACACATCGTGCGCTATCTGCCACGCATCCGCAAGGACTGGGCACTGGTGCTCCGGCAGATGGCAATTGTAGGGGCCGACTCGCTCCCGTTGGTGCTGCTCATCGGAGGCTTCACCGGCGCCATTGCTGCTTTGCAGGCAACGAACCTGTTCGAGAAGTTCAACCTCTTGGCGCTGGCACGACCGTATCTGGGAAGCTCCATCGCCACCGTGGTCTTCACCGAACTCACCCCGGTGCTGACGGCGCTGGTCATCGCCGGACGCGTCGGCGGAGCCATTGCCGCACAGCTGGGCACAATGGCGGTCTCCGAACAGTTGGATGCGCTCGAAATCATGGCAATCGACCGCAACCGCTATCTGGCGATGCCGCGCGTGGTGGCTGCCGTTACGATGATGCCGGTCCTGGCGGTCTTCTCCAACGCCATCGCCATTGTGGGCGCATTCCTGCTGACAACGCTCAAATTCGAGCTGCCGGCAGAGCTGTTCTTCGACTCCATCCAACGCTTCTTCCGCACCTCGGAGATCCTGCTGGGGCTGCTCAAATCGGCTGTCTTCGGGCTATCGACCGCTTTGATCGGGTGCGCCGAAGGCTTTGCAACCAGCGGTGGTGCCGAAGGGGTCGGACGGAGCACCGTGCGCTCCTTTACCATCGCGGCAGCGAGCATCCTGGTGCTGGACGCCCTCTTCGGCTACATTCTCTGAGCCATGCTGCAGATTGACTACCGCAAATACCCGCTACCCCGGCTGCGCCATCACGCCAGCGCGTACTTGTATATCCCGCTGGCGCAGCTCCGTGTGCGCCCTCGGGGCTATCCGCCCGTGCCAGAACAGCTCAACTGGGGGGAGCTCTTTGCCAATGGAGCCCCTCCCGATTGCCTGGACGTGGGCTGCGGATTGGGCAGATTCCTCCTGCACTACGCCGTACTGCACCCAGAGCAGAACATCCTGGGGCTTGAGGTGCGCAAGAAAGCCGTCGAGTGGCTCAATGCCGTCATCCACGGCGAAGGCATCGGCAACGCTGCCGTGCTGTGGTATAGCGTCGTCAACGGCTTGCCCTTTATCGCCAGCGGCAGCATCGAGCACATCTTCTACCTCTTCCCCGACCCCTGGCCAAAGAAGCGCCATCACAAGCGCCGCGCGCTCACCCCCGAAGTCTTGGCAGAGTTCTACCGTGTCCTCCGCGCCGGCGGGCAGTTGTGGCTGGCAACGGATGTGGCAGAGCTGGACGAATACCACTGCACGCTGCTGCACGAGCACGGCGGCTTCGAGTGCGAAGAGGTGCACGACGACAGCGCTTGGGGGCTCCCTGTGAGCGACCAGGAGCTCTTCTGCCGGCAGAAGGGTATCCCGTACGTGCGACGCCGTTGCCGCAAGCGATGAGCGATCGGCTCTCTGCGGAATTCCTGCTCGTTGCCTACCAGCGGGGCTACTTCCCGATGGCAGACCCTGAGACGGGCGAGCTCTTCTTCCTCTCACCCGACCCGCGTGCTATCATCCCGCTGGATGCGGTACACATCTCACGCTCGCTTCGGCAGACGCTACGCAAGCAGCTCTACGAGATTCGCATCAACACCGCCTTTGAAGCCGTCATGCGCGAGTGCGCCAATCGCCCCAACACCTGGATTTCGCCAGAGATGATTGCCCTCTACACCGAGCTCCACCACATGGGCTATGCGCATTCGGTCGAGAGCTGGTACCAGGGGCAGCTGGTCGGCGGGCTCTACGGCGTAGCGCTCGGTGGCGCGTTCTTTGGAGAGTCCATGTTCTCACGCATGCCCGATGCATCGAAGGTGGCGTTCGTGGCACTCATCGAGCGGCTGCGGGAGCGCGGCTTCGTGCTGCTGGATGCACAGTACAGCAATCCCCATACGCAGCGGCTTGGGGCAATTGAAATCCCGCGCTCGGAGTTCCTCGCCCGGCTGCGCGCAGCGGTACGACTCCACTGCCGCTTTGCAGACTGAGCCTCAGGGAACCCACCGCCGCTTGTAGCGCCAGGCTATGGGCTGCGGGCGCGCGCTGTGCCACTGAAATCCCTGCAGCACCCACGCAGAGAAGTTCTCGCCGACGAGCTCCTCCGGGACGTATTCGCCGTAGACCATGCTGAGCCACCGGACCCAGCGCAGCGTATCGGCAGCAAACCCCAGCCGGATGCGGTCGGCTCCCACCCGAAAGAGCCCGCGGAAGCGCCCATCGGCATCCCGATGGACGTACACGCTGCGGGCAGCACCGTTGCCGCAGAGCTGCTGCACCGTATCCGAAGGGAGCACAACGAGCGTATCTGCCTGCAGTTGGTGCATCCGCTCGCTTGAGTCCAGCAGCACCCGCAGCCGTGCGCTGCCCCACGCACGCAGCTCCTGCAAGGTATCCGAACGCATGTACGCCACCACCGTATCGGCGCGGAGCTCTGCCGCACCGTACCACACGAACGGGTTGCCCCAGAGCCGGAGCTGCTCCCGCGGAGCATCCTGCCACTGCAGCTCAGCCGCCCGGGCAGCCCACACGGTATCGCCCAGCAGCTCAACACCGCCGTGTGCGGCAAGCCACTGGAGCGAATCCCGCTGCAGCAGGATGTGCTCTGCCCGCAGCCCCCATCGGCGGAGCGTATCCCCATGCCGTTGGATAGCGGCTGCCCCCACCAGCCGAATCCTCCCCATCTGCGGCAGATACTCCAGCGTGTCCGCTTCGGCTGCCCATCCGGGGAGCCGCTCCACATAGCCTCCGCCCCAGACCAGCACGGCACCGCTTGTGCGGGCATAGCGCAGCGTGTCGGTCCAAAGCTGGAGCGAATCATCGCTGTAGACAACCGAGCCGAAGAAGAGCAGCTCCCGACGGGCAAGCTCGTACCGTACGGAGCGGGCTTGAATGCGCTGGCTGCGCTGCTGGAGCTGTGCTCCTTCAGGCGCCGTTGCCACTGCGGTGGCGGGGTCGTAGAGGATTCGTGGCGCCCAGATCTGCAGCTCCTCCTGTTCGATGCGCACGTTGCCGGCAAGCTCGATGCGCCCGGTGTACAGATTCTGTATCGCCCGCTGGCATCGAAGTACAACGTTGCCCTGCTGGAGCCAGACATTGCCTATGAGCTCGCGGACCTCGCCACTATCGGTTTGGGAGCCGAGGAAGCTATCCGCATGGTGCAGAATCACCGGTAGAGGCGGTCCCACTGGCTGCTGCGAGCGCAACGGCACGGCGATGAGTGCTGCTACGGCAAGGACCCAACGCATTCCGGCTCCAGCAACGGGAGTGCTTCGGCAAGGAGGTAGAAGGAGCCCACCACCAGGAGCGGTTTTCCGCGCTCCAGTGCTGCCTGGACAGCGGTGGGGACATCTGCAAATTCCCGCACGCTCATCCCCAGCCGCCGTGCTACCGCTGCCAGCGCCGGAGTCGGCAGCGCGCGCTCGGTTGCCGGTGCACAGGCGAAGAGCTCTGCGGTGAACGGCTGCAATAGCGCAAGCATTTGGGGAACGTCCTTGTCCGCCATCACACCGAAGACCACCGTCCAGCGCGTCTGCCCGTATCCGTGGCGCCGCAGTGTGCGGCAGAGCGCTGCAATGCCCGCAGCGTTGTGGGCTACATCTACTACCACTGGTGGCGTCGTACGGAGGAGCTCAATCCGTGCACGCAATCCGCCCCAGTAGCGCACAGCTTCAATCCCTCGGCGGCGCTGTGCCCAGTCCGTCGGAAAGTGTGGTTGCAGCTCCTCCATCACTGCCAGCGCCAGCGCAAGGTTGCGGCGCTGATGCTCCCCGGCCAATGGCAACCGTACCTCCGAGCCATCGGGGAGCCGAACACACTGTGTCAGATCCGCATGCTCGGCACGGAGGCGCACACCGCATTGCGGGGGACGAACTACCCTGGCTCCGAGCTCCTGTGCCCACTGGAGGAGCATCCTGCGCAGCCACGGTCGGCGCTCCCCAAGGACCAGCGCCACCCCGGGCTTGACAATGCCCACCTTCTGCCAGGCGATCTCGCGCAGCGTGCGCCCCAAGTACTCCCGATGGTCTGCATCAATGCCGGTGATGACTGCCACGAGCGGCTCGACTACGTTCGTGGCGTCGTACCGCCCTCCCATTCCCACCTCCACAACGGCGATCTGCACCCGCAGCGCTGAAAACACCCGGAAGGCAAACGCCGTAGTCACCTCGAAAAACGTTGCCCCCAGAGCTTCCCCACACTCCAGCACCTGCGGCAGCAACTCCAGCACGAGCTCTTCGGCAACGGGCACGCCGTCAACACGGATGCGCTCGGGGAACCTTAGCAGATGCGGCGAAGTGTACAGCCCCACACGGTACCCTTGCGCCCGGAGCATGGAGGCAACGAGTGCGCACACGCTCCCTTTGCCATTGGTTCCGGTCACGTGCACGCAGGCGAAATCCCGTTGCGGCTGCCCGAAGGCATCCAACAGTGCCGTGATGCGCTCCAGCCCCGGGCGGATCCCGAAGCGGTGCAGTCGGTACAGGCGTTCGTAGAGCTCCATTCTGCCATCTTCCCAGCAGGTCGCAAAATTACAGCCCTTCCGCCGGCGCTGTCGAAATTGCGTAATTTTGCAAGCGTTCTCCAACAGGTCGGCGCGTAGCGCAGCCTGGTAGCGCACTACCTTGGGGTGGTAGGGGTCGTGGGTTCAAATCCCGCCGCGCCGACAACGCTGTCAACGGCAGGCGCTCCATGCCGATTGCGCTGCACGAATTCGGCTTCCTCCGCAGCGCGGCTGTTTCCCCCGAACTCCGAATTGCCGACGTCTCCTTCAACGTTGCCCGCATCAGCGAAGCCCTGCACACTGCTGCGCAGGAGCAGTGCGACCTTGTGGTCTTCCCGGAGCTTTGCCTGACGGGCTATTCGTGTGCGGATTTGTTTGCTGAAACCACATTGCGTCGGGAAGCTTGGCAGGGACTATACCAGCTGTTGCCGCTAACTGAGCGCTACGGACTCGTTGCCATCGTTGGGCTGCCCGTTGAGCTGGAGGGGCGCCTGTTCAACTGCGCTGCAGTGCTTGCAAATGGGCGCCTGTGCGGTATCATCCCCAAGAGCGTGCTCCCCTCCACCGGGGAGTTCTACGAACTGCGCTGGTTCACCCCTGGCAGCAATGCCCCAGCGGCGCAATTGGAATGGAACGGCAGTACAGTGCCCTTCGGCACGGATCTGCTCTTTCGGCTGGAAGGAATTCCTGGAGCAGTGTTGGCGGTCGAGCTGTGCGAGGACCTCTGGGCTGCCGACCGCCCCAGCACGGCGCATGCGCTCGCCGGTGCGACGGTGATTGCGAATCTCTCCGCCAGCAACGAGGTTTTGGGCAAAGCAGCGTATCGGCGGCTCCTGGTGCAGGCGCAATCGGGGGGCTGCATCGCCGCCTATATCTACGCCTCCGCCGGCGTGTGGGAGTCCACCACCGACATGGTCTTCTCCGGTCACAGCTTGATTGCTGAAAACGGTACCATCCTTGCCGAGAGCCAGCGCTTCCGGCTTGAGACCGAGCTCATCATTGCCGATATTGACATTGAACGCCTCCGCAACGAGCGGCTGCGCAGCTCCAGCTTTGCCCAGCAGTGGGCACACCGCCCGTACCGCAGCATCTCCATCGCGCTGCGGGAGCGCTCTGCAGAGGACCTGCGGCGACCGCTCTCGGCAACTCCCTTTGTGCCGGAATCCCCCCAGGAACAGGCGCAGCGTGCTGAGGAGATCTTCGCCATCCAAACCCGTGCGCTGGCGCGCCGTCTACTCCACGTGGGCACGGGCACCGGAGTCGTCCTCGGCATCTCCGGTGGGCTGGACTCAACGCTGGCGCTGCTGGTTGCCACTGCCACGATGGACTTGCTGGGATGGGAGCGTCGCCGTGTCCATGCCGTTTCGATGCCGGGACCGGGCTCGACCGAGCGCACCCAGCGCAATGCCCAGCGCCTGGCACAGGAGCTGGGCGTGACGCTCCATGTCATCCCTATCGCCGCTGCGCTCACCCAGCATCTGCGCGATATCGGACATCCCGAAGAGCTACACGACACAACGTACGAAAACGCCCAAGCACGCGAGCGAACGCAAATCCTGCTCGACCTTGCCAACCGACTGCACGCCATCGCACTGGGCACGGGTGATCTTTCCGAACTGGCGCTGGGATGGTGCACCTACGGCGGGGACCACCTCTCGATGTACGGCATCAATGCTGGAATCCCAAAGACGCTTGTGCGCTGTATCGTGCAGTGGTGTGCTGAGCACGTCTTCTCAGGCACGGTATCGGAAATCCTGCGCGATATCTGCGCTACGCCGATCTCACCGGAGCTGCTCCCGCCCACTCCAGACGGGCACATCCGCCAAGCCACCGAAGAGCTGCTGGGTCCCTTCGAGGTGCACGACTTCTTCCTCTTCCACCTACTGCGCTATCATTACTCGCCACGCAAGATCTTCCTCCTGGCTCGCCTTGCCTTCGGCAAGCGCTACAGCAGAGAGCAGCTCCTGGGCTGGCTCCAGCTCTTCTACGAGCGCTTCTTCGCCCATCAGTTCAAGCGCTCCTGCCTGCCCGATGGTCCCAAAGTTGGCACCGTTGCGCTTTCCCCGCGCGGGGACTGGCGCATGCCCAGCGACGCAACGTGCGCACTCTGGCTTGCCGAACTGGAGCAACTTCGGCGCGAAGCGCACCCTACTGCTTGAGCGCCCCCGCAAGGAGTGCCCCCACAAGGTAGCGCCGGAACAGCACAAAGAGCACAATCACCGGCAGAGCAGCCAGTGCCGCCCCCGCCATGAGATGCCCCCAGTCCACCGTCTGCTTGCTGATGTAGAAGGTCAGCCCCACCGGGAGCGTGCGCAGCCGGTCCGAGTGCGTAAACAGGAAGGGGAACAGGAAGGCGTTCCAGTGGGTCAGGAAGCTCGTCACGCCCAACATCACCAGTGCCGGGCGCGCCAGAGGGAAGGCAATTCGGAGGAGCACCTGCCAGGGACCTGCTCCATCCAGCCGCGCGGCATCCTCCAGCTCCGTCGGAATTGCCGCAAAGTACTGCCGCAGCAGGAATACCCCCAGACCGCTTACCAGCCACGGCACAATCAGCGCCCAGTACGTATCGATCCATCCCAGCGTGACCATCAGTCGGTAGAGCGGCAGCATCAGCACGTGCGCCGGGATGAGCAGCACCGCCAGTACCGAGGCTTCGATGAGGGCATGCCCGGGAAAGCGAAACCGCGCCAGCGCATACCCGCCAGCGAAGCTGAACAGAAGATTCCCCACGGTGATGCACCCGGCAACGAGGAAGGAGTTCGCCATATAGCGCCCGAAGGCATCGGCGGTGAGGATGTCCACGTAGTTTGCCAACGTCGTGGGAGCCTGCAGCAGCGCCCACAGTGTGGCGTATCGCTCCGGATAGGAGCGCAGCGACAGCAACAGCATCCATCCCAATGGGGCAAGCATGCTGCACGCCACCAGCGCCAGCACACTATGGAGCACTATGCTGCGGAGCCGCATAGAGGGAATGCGTCACGATGTACTCACGCACGCTCTCCGGCACCAGGTAGCGCACCGAGCGCCCCTGCCGTAGCCGGCGCCGAATCTCCGAAGAGGAGATCTCCAGCAGCGGTGTCTGCAGCAACTCCACCGACGCCCCGTGCGCCCGAAGCTGCGCCAGCTCCTGCTCCACCGTGCGTTGGTCCACCGGAAGCGGTCGCAGCGCCACACAGAGCCGCGCCATCTGCACAATCTCCTCCCAGCGATGCCAGGCGCGGAACTCCAGCAGCTGGTCCATGCCCACCAGCAGCAGGAGCTGCGCTTGCGGAAAGCGCTGGCGGAACTCGCGCACCGTCTCGACCGTGTACGAAATCCCTCCGCGCTGCAGTTCGCACGGCTCGATGCAGAAGCGCGGATTCCCCGCCAGCGCTCGCTCCAGCATCGCCAGCCGGTGCTCGGCAGGGGCTAACTCCTCCACAGCGCGCTTCAGCGGCGGGAGAAACGCCGGCACAAAATAGCACCGTTCCAACCCTTGCGCCTCGACGAAGTGCTCGGCAACGATCAGGTGCGCGATGTGCACGGGGTTGAAGCTGCCACCAAAGATGCCAATCCGCATAGACTACGCAGCGCCACTCTTAGCAGTGCCCAGCGGAACTGCACTGCGGCGCAGTCCGTGAACCACATTGAGCGGAACGAAGCTGCGCTCGGGCTTGCAGCGAGCTTCAAACTCCTCACGGAACTTCGTGACAAACCCGCGCACCGCCCACGCCGCTGCATCTCCAAGGGCACAGATGGTGTTGCCCTCGATCTGGTTGCAGACCTCCACCAGCAGGTCCAGATCGCGCGTAGTGGCATCGCCGGCGAGCATCCGTGCAAGCACCTTCTCCAGCCAGCCGCAGCCCTCGCGGCAGGGCGTGCACTGACCACAGGACTCGTGATGGTAGAAGCGCGCAATGCGCCAGGTGACCCGCACAAGGTCCGTATCCTCATCCATCACGATGATACCCGCCGTGCCGATGTGCGTGCCGAGCGCTTTGAGCGATTCCTCGTCCATCCGCACCCCTTCGATCTCATCGCCCCGTAGCGGCGGCATCGAGCTGCCCCCAGGGATGACCGCTTTGACGCGCTTGCCCCCGGGAATACCCCCTCCCCACTCGAAGAGCAGCTCCGTCAAGAGCGTGCCGCTGGGCAGCTCATAGATCCCGGGACGGTTGATGTGCCCACTGAGCCCGTACAGCAGCGTTCCGGGATGCCCGGGAGCACCAATTCGGGCGTACTCCGCTCCACCGATGCGGAAGATCGCCGGCACCGCCGCAATCGTTTCGACGTTGTTGATCGTCGTCGGCATCCCCCAGAGCCCGCGCTGTGCCGGAAACGGTGGCTTGAAGCGCGGATATCCCCGCTTGCCTTCGATGGATTCCATGAGCGCCGTCTCCTCGCCACAGATGTATGCCCCCGCCCCTTTGTGCAGCACAATGTCCAGCCAGTACGATGTGCCGAAGGTCTGCTGCATGCGCTCCCCAACAAGCCCGTGCTCGTACGCTTCGCGCAGCGCCCGCTCCATCAAGCCGTACCAGCGATGGTACTCGCCGCGGATGTAGATGAACGCTTTCGTAATCCCCATCGCGTAGCCGGCAATCAAGATGCCCTCGATGAGCTGGTGTGGATTGTACTCCAGCACCTGACGGTCCTTGAAGGAGCCGGGTTCGGACTCATCGGCATTGACCACAAGGTACTTCGGGCGGTCGTTCCCCTTGGGCATAAAGCTCCACTTAAGCCCAGTAGGGAAGCACGCCCCTCCGCGCCCGCGCAACCCGGAGCGCTTGACCTCTTCGATGACCTCCTCCGGGGTCATCTGCAATGCCCTCCGGAAGGCTTCATACCCACCGTGCTGACGGTACACCTCCAGCCGATGGAGCTCAGGAATGTCAAGCAGGATGAGCTTCGGCGTCTGCACCATGGCTACCTCTTGCACAACTGCATTTGCAAAAATAGCCGCTTACGCGGCGTGGTCAAGCGAATACAGGACGCCACATTCGGTCACCACAGCGTCAAGGGCAACATCGTGCGGTTCGCACGGGATCTCCGGCACAAATTGCACAGAGAATGCCAGCCCAATGCGCCGTGCCGGGACGCTCCGCAGAAAGCCGTCGTAGAAACCACGACCGTACCCCAGGCGAAAGAGTCGGCGGTCATATCCCACCAGCGGAACGAGCACGACATCCTGCGGAGTCAACCCCAACTGCTCCGCCGTCTGCAGCGCTTCATCGGGAATCTCCGGCTCGGGAATCCCCCATTGCCCAGAGCGATAGGTGCTCTCCAGGGTCACCCATGCATGGAGGAGCTGCGCACCGCGCACGACCGGTACGGCAACGCGCTTGCCCATCTCCAGAAGCCGCTGTCGCAAGAGCTCGGTGTACACCTCGTCGCGCACCGAGCAGTACAGATGTACCGCACGGGCATCCTGCACCCAGGGATGCTGCAGGACCCACTGGGCAATGCGCTCGGAATACCACCGGCGCAGCGGTTCGGGCAGCGCTGCCCGCCGCTCGAGCACCATGCGCCGCAGTTCAGCTTTGGTCATCGCCCCAAACCTCTCTGCAAGCGCGAGAATTCCGCCACACCAATCGAGGCAAGCAACAGCACTGCGCCGAGCAGCTCCCGCTGTGCCAACAGCTCCCCAAGGAGTGCCCATGCCAGCATGCTCGCAAAGACAGGCTCCAGGGCATAGATCAACGCCGCTTTGACCGGCGTCGTGTAGCGCTGCACATGCGTCTGCACCACCGTTGCCACCACCGACGCCAGCACAGCCGTATACGCCAGTGCAATCCACAGGTGAGGATGTCCGAACTCCGCAGCAAATGCCAGCGCCTCCACTCCCATTGCCGTGCAGAGCAGATGCGCCGCTACACCAATGGCTGCCGAGACGGCAAACTGCAACGCTGTCAGGCGAAGTGTCCGCCCCAGGACCGGCGGAGAATGCCGCGTGAACTCATCCAGCAGCACCACGTACAGCGCCCAAAAGAGCGTGCTTGCCATCGTCAACACATCCCCCACGTTCCATCCCCCTAAGCTCGGCGCGGTGAGGTACCATAGCCCGACAAGCGCAAGCCCCACCCCCACCCACTGCCACAGCGTCGGTTGACGGCGCTGGATTGCCCACTGCACCACGGGGATGACCAGCAGCGTCGCCCCAGTGATGAACGCCGATTTCGAAGCGCTTGTAAACAGCAGCCCAACGGTCTGCAGCACAAATCCCGCTGCAAAGCACAGCCCCAACACGCTGCCATAGCGCAACTCCTCAGCCCGGAAGCGGTGGAAGGCGGAGCGCCACACCAGCAACAGAATCCCCAGAGCAATTGTAAAGCGCATCCCCATGAAGAGGAACGGCGGCACTGCCTGGAGCGCCAGCTTCACCAGGGCAAATGTCCCGCCCCACAGCGCCGTGATCCCTCCCAGCAACAGCTCTGCCTGCCAACGAAGCATTCCAGCTCGGCATTATACCGTGCGCGAAGGGCACAGGTCCGACAGCACGCAACGGGCACACTGCGGCTTGCGAGCGCGGCAGACTGCACGCCCGTGCGCAATCATCAAGTGGGTAAAGCTCACCCACTGCTCGCGCGGGAGCAGCTCCATGAGACGCTGTTCGATGCGTTCGCGATTGCTCGTCTGCACAAACCCCAAGCGGTTGACCACCCGTGCCACGTGGGTATCCACGACAATCCCCTGGGGCGTGAAGAACTCGCCCAGCACCACGTTAGCGGTCTTGCGCCCCACCCCTGGCAGGCTCACCAACTCCTCCAGCGTCTGCGGGACCTCGCCCCCGAAGCGCTCCAGCAGCGCTTGGCAGCATCCCCGAATCGCCCGTGCTTTTGCCTTGTAATAGCCCGTCGGGTAGATATCGCGCTCGAGCTCCTCGACGGGAACCCGCAGGTAGTCCTCCGGCGTGCGGTACTTGCGGAAGAGCTGCTCGGTGACCTGGTTGACGCGCTCGTCGGTGCACTGTGCCGAGAGGATCGTGGCAATGAGCAGCTCAAACGGCGAGGAGAAGCGCAGGCGAATCCGCGCTGTTGGGTATGCCTGACGCAGCCGCTCCACTACCTCGCGCATGCGCTCCCGTTCCGTCATGGCGCTGTCTCGGCAAGGAGGGAACCTCTCTGCGTACACAGGGAATCGGCAATGGTGCGGTCGTAGCAGTAGGTTGGAAAACTCACCCACGCAATGCAGACTCCCGCGCGGCATGCCTGTTCGTACCAGGCAGCATCGTCGGCGAAGGGCAGAGCCGGATAGGGAATGTGCCGGAAGAGCTCACGGCGCACCACGAGCGTTCCCCCAATGACGCACTCTGCAAGGTGGATGAGCCGCTGAGGATTGCGCCGGTCGGGCACATACGGAGAGCCAAGGATGCGCACGCCTCCGTGCAGTACCTCGATGTACGGGTGCTGCCGTAGGAGCTCTGCCCGTAGCTGCAGGTGCTGGGGCAGGTACTCGTCGTCGGAATCCAAAAACGTGACGAACTGCCCTCGTGCACGGGCAATGCCGTAGCGGCGCGCAGCGCCGGCGCCCTGGTGTACGGTTCTGTAGCGACGCATCCGGGGGTCACGGGCACAGAGCCGTTGCAGGAGCTCCGCAGTGCCATCGGTGCTGCCATCATCTACGATGATGGCTTCCCAGTCTTGCCATTGCTGGCGCTGCAACGAGCTCAGTGCCCGCTCCAACAGGGAGGCTCGGTTGTAGGTTGCAACCACAACTGAGAAGAATGGCACCGTAGCGTTATGGCTCATCTCCTTCCCACGGCGGCAGCTCCTCCCAGCCCGGCGGTAGGACGATGGGGGTAAATTCGGGGTTGGCGCGGTTGCTCTGCCGAACGGCTCCCCGCAACTGATTCCGGTAAGCAATGAGGCGCTCCAACAGCTCCGGACGCGATGTTGCCAAGATCTGCACCGCAAGCAAGCCTGCATTCCGTGCCGCTCCGACTGCTACCGTGGCAACCGGGACCCCATTGGGCATTTGCACAATTGAGAGCAGCGAATCCAACCCCTGCAGGTAGCGCGTGGGGATGGGCACCCCGATGACAGGCAGCGGAGAGAACGCCGCCAGCATGCCCGGCAAATGCGCCGCTCCCCCCGCCCCGGCGATGAGGACCTTGAGCCCACGCCGGTGCGCCGTCCGACCGTACCATGCCATATCCCCCGGTGTACGATGCGCCGAGAGCACGCGCATTTCGTACGGCACGCCAAATTCGGTGCAGACCGCCGCGGCTTCGCGCATCACCGGTAGGTCCGACTCACTTCCCATCACAATCCCCACCAACGGGACTTCCATCGCCTCACCGCCGCTATGCAACAGGTGCCATACAGTAGCGCCGGAGCACCGCCAACAATTGCTCCCGCCCCATACCCGTCCGCGCCGATGTCGGCAACACTTCAACTACAAAGGTACACTGCGCCAGCAGATGCTGCAGCTGGGCAAGGCGCGCCTGTAGCTGTTGTGCAGACAGCTTATCACACTTGGTCAGCACCACGACGAACGGGCGCTGCCGCTGTTCGGCGATCTCCATCACCGCCATGTCCCACGGGCTGGGGTCGTGGCGCGAATCCACTAACACGCACAACAGACGCAACTGCTGCCGCTCTTCGATGTAGTGCCGGATGAGCCGTGCCCATTGCTGCCGCTCCTGCCGCGAAACCGCTGCATAGCCCAGCCCTGGGAGGTCTACCCACACCCATCGCTCTTCGACCAGGTAGAAGTTGACCGTGCGCGTACAGCCCGGTGTTGAGCTAACGCGGGCCAGCCGCGGCTGCAGGAGCAGCCGATTGAGCAGGGAGGATTTTCCCACATTGGAGCGCCCTACAAAGCCGATCTCGGGATACGGAGTCTGCGGGAACTGCTCTGCCGAGGCTGCGCTCAGCAGCAGTCGTGCCCGCAGCGGGGTCATTGCCGTTGACGTCTTATGAGCTCTGCTCCTGTGCGTGCGTCTGCGGGGTCTGGATGGCGCCCTCCTGCATGCCCGCCCAGTCCACCAATTCGATGAGCGCCATTCGGGCACCGTCGCCCCGCCGATAGCCCAGCTTGACAATGCGGGTATAGCCACCGGGGCGTTCCAACACCCGTACGGCTACGGCACCAAAGAGCTCCTGCAAGGCTGCCTTATCGCGGATGAAGCGCGCCACAAAGCGGCGCCGGTGCAGGTCAACGCTCCACCCGCTGGGGAGCTGTCCACTCTGCTCGCGCAGCACCGCATGCTTTGCTTTCGTAATGAGGCGCTCCACAAAGGGACGCAACGCCTTTGCCTTTGCCTCTGTCGTGACGATGCGCTTGTGCCGGATGAGTGCCGTTGCCAAATTGCACAGCAGCGCCTTGCGATGGCTGCGCGTGCGTCCAAGCTTCCAGAGTTTATCCCGATGGCGCATGGCTTCTTCCTCAGGCTCGTGTTCCCAGCTCCTCTTGGCTCATGCCCAAGCGAAGCCCGTAGAGTTCGTGAAGCGAGCGGTTGATCTCCTCGACAATGCGGGCTCCAATGCCGCGCTCCCGCTGCAGCTCCTCCGGGGTCCAACGTACCAGCTCCCCGATGGTCCTGATGCCCAGCGAGAGCAACCGATGCAGTGTCCGCGCACTCAGCCCCAAGTGCTCCACCGGCGTCTCCAGAATCCGTGCTCCCGAGCTCTCGGCAATCCCCTCCTCCCGCTCCTCGGCTTCCTCAACGGCTTGCGGGACCTCTTCGGTTGCGATCACGGGCAGGGTGAAGAAGAGCTGGAGATGCTGCTGCAGTAACTGTGCGGCATACCGCACAGCATCCTGCGCCGTGATGCTGCCATCGGTCTTGACCTCCAAGATGAGCCGATCGTAGTCTGTCCGACGCCCCACGCGGAAGGGCTCCACCGTGTAGGCAACCTGACGGATTGGGGTAAAGATCCCGTCAATGGGCAGCATGTCGGGCACCTCCCCTGCAAGCTCCTCCGCAGGGACATAGCCACGCCCGCGCTGGATGCGCAGCTCCACGGTGAGCGCTGCATCCTCGGCAAGCGTGGCAATGTGCTGCTCCGGCGTCAGGATCTCAATCTCGGAGGAGGCGCGCTGGATATCCCGCGCGGTCCACTCCCCTGGACCCCGGAGCTGGAAGCGCACCGTCACCGGACGCTCAGGCATGAGCATGCGCAGGCGCACCTGCTTGAGGTTGAGGATGATTTCGACGACATCCTCGACCACACCAGGGATAGTCTGGAACTCGTGCACCACGCCGTTGATGCGCACCCCGACGATTGCCGCCCCTGGAATCGAGGACAGCAGCACCCGCCGTAGGGCATTCCCCAACGTCGTCCCGTAGCCTCGTTCCAGTGGCTGCAGGATAAAGCGTGCGTGATGGGCTGTGGATTTGGGGTCTATCAAGATGCGTTCCGGCATGAGGATGTCTACTGCTGCCATGAATGGTGTGCGCTCACCTGGTGGGACTTTGCCTCAGACGCGCCGCCGCTTCGGTGGGCGGCATCCGTTATGCGGGATTGGCGTTGCATCCACGATAGAGAGGATCTCCAACCCCGCCTGCGCGACAGCTCGGATGGCTGCTTCTCGCCCTGCGCCCGGTCCTTTAACGATGACATCGACTTTGCGCAAGCCCATGTCGTAGGCTTCCTTAGCTGCCCGCTCAGCAGCAAGCTGTGCAGCGTAGGGCGTGCTCTTCTTTGCGCCCCGGAACCCGATCCGCCCGCCGGAGGACCACGTCAGCACATTGCCGTACGGGTCGGTGATGGTCACAATCGTATTGTTGAAGGTCGCCTGGATGTAGACCTTGCCGTGCGTGTCGGTGACGGTTTTCTTCTTCGTGCGTCGCCCTTTTGGCGCTGCCATGGGTGTTTGTGCGCTGTGCTACTTCTTGACCGCCTTCTTCTTGCCTGCAACGGTCTTGCGCTTACCCTTGCGGGTACGGGCGTTGGTGCGGGTGCGCTGCCCTCGCACGGGCAACCCCATTCTGTGGCGCAGCCCGCGGTAACAGCCAATATCAATGAGGCGCTTGATGTTCATCTGGACTTCGCTGCGGAGCTGCCCCTCCACCTTGTAGTCCTGGATGACCGAGCGGATGCGGGCAATCTCCTCGTCGGTCCATTCCATGACCTTCTTCATCGGGTCCACCTGCGCCCGCTGGAGCACCTCCAGCGCACGGGTGCGCCCGATGCCATAGATGTAGGTCAGGGCAATGAAGCCCCGCTTGTTCTTGGGCAAATCCACTCCGGCAATCCGTGCCACGGCTCCATTCCCTTGCTTGTGTTACCCTTGACGCTGCTTGAAGCGCGGATTGCGCTTGTTGATGATGTAGATCCGCCCCTTGCGGCGGACCACCTTGTCCTCGGGATGACGTCGCTTGACGGATGCCTGCACCTTCATGGCTTACGCCGCGTGCTACTTGTACCGGTAGATGATCCGCCCCTTACTCAGGTCGTAGGGCGAGAGCTCCAGCGTCACCCGGTCTCCGGGCAGGATCTTGATGTAGTTCATGCGCATCTTGCCCGAAATGTGCGCAATGACCTTGTGCCCGTTGTCCAGGCGGACGAGAAACTGCGTCCCCGGCAGGCTCTCTTCGACAACACCGTCAACCCGTATGGGCTGCTCCTTCGCCATCGATTTCGATTACGACCACTGCGTCAACACCACCGGTGGAGAGTCCACCAACACCGTGTGCTCAAAATGCGCCGCGAGTGAGCCATCCGCTGTGTAGACGGTCCATCCATCCGGTGCGACCAACACGTCGGGGGCACCGGCGGTGACCATAGGCTCGATTGCCACGGCTTTGCCCGCTCGCAAGCGCTCGTTGGGGAACCTCCAGCGCCAGCTTCCCGTCGGAACAAAGTTGGGGATGGTTGGCGCTTCGTGAAGGTTCCGTCCGATTCCATGACCTGTCAATTCCCGCACGACGGAATACCCGTGACGCTCAACGTGGCTTTGAATTGCATGGGCAATGTCGTAGACCCTATGATGCGGGGTCGCGCAGGCAATCCCTTGCCAGAGTGCTTCCTGGGTAACCTGAAGGAGCTGCTGTTGCTGCGCCGTTGGTGTGCCGATGACCACGGTAAACGCTGCATCGGCGTAGTATCCCGCTTTGCGCACGCCGCAGTCAATCGAGACGACCTGCCCCTCCTGCAAGATGCGCTGGGCTGAGGGAATCCCGTGCACCACCTCGCTATCGATGGACACACAGAGTGTGTGATTGTACCGACGCCCATCCACCACGTACCCCTTGAAAGCGGGCTCAGCGCCGTGCGTGCGGATATAGTCCTCCGCCACCGCATCCAGCTCCAGCGTAGAGATTCCAGGATGCAGATGCCGGCGCACAAGCTGGAGCGTCTCTGAGAGAATCCGTGCTGCCTGCTCCAGCGCACTCCGTGCCGAATCCCGAATCCCCAGAAAAGTCCGCATCAGTACCCCCGTGTGACCCCAATTCCACGACCGCGCAGCCGACCACTCTTCATGAAGCCGTCGTAGTGCCGCATGAGCAGGTAGGACTCGATCTGCTGCAGCGTGTCCAGCGCCACACCGACCACGATCAGCAAGCTCGTTCCACCAAAGAAGGACGCCAGCTCCGAGGGCACGCTCAGCACGTTGTGCACAAAGACCGGCAGAATCGCTACCACCGCCAGGAACAACGCCCCCGGCAGCGTAATGCGCGTGAGCACTCGGTCTATGTACTCCGCCGTCGGTGCCCCAGGACGGATGCCCGGGATGAACCCGCCCTGCTTCTTGATTGTATCGGCAACCTCTCGCGGATTGAACACAATCGCCGTGTAGAAGTAGGCGAAGAACACGATCATCACGCTGTAGACGATCGCGTACACAAAGGAGCGCTCGCTGAAGAGCTCTGCCAGCGTCTCCAGGAACCGGCTCTCCGGGAAGAAGGTGTACACCGTTGCCGGCAGGAACAGAATTGCCTGTGCGAATACAATCGGCATCACTCCAGCGGTGTTGACTCGCAAGGGCAGATACTGCGTCGTTCCACCGTAGACTTTGCGTCCGACTACACGTCGGGCATATTGGACGGGGATACGCCGGATGCCCTGCGTGACATACACCACTGCAACGAGCACCGCCGCCAGCAGTGCCAGGATGATCAGATCGGTTACCCACAGCCTCGAGCCTATACGGATGAGCTCAATCTCCTGCGCGATCGCCACCGGGAGCCGAGCGATAATCCCGATGAACAGGATGAGCGAAATACCGTTGCCAATCCCCCGTTCCGTAATCTGCTCCCCCAGCCACATCAAGAAGATGGTGCCCGCGGTCATGAAGATGATCGAGGTCAACGTAAATCCCAGCCCCGGATACGGGACCACCGGCGCACCACCGGGCACCTGCATGCTGGTCAGCTTAATGCTAACGCCCCACGCCTGCAATGCAGCAATGAAGACCGTCAGCACGCGCGTGTACTGGTTGATTTTGCGCCGCCCCTCTTCGCCCTCTCGTTGTAGGCGTTGGAGTTCGGGAATTACCGCCGCCCCTAACTGCAGTATGATAGAGGCGGAGATGTAGGGCATGATGCCCAAAGCAAAGATGGCAGCATTGGAAAAGGCACCTCCGACGAAGAGGTCGTACAGCCCGAAGAGGGTGTCGGCACCCAATCCAGCAACCTGTTCCAAGGCGCGGACATCCACCCCGGGCAATGTAATATGGCTGCCAATGCGCACCACAAGCAGCACACCGAGCGTGAAGAGAATCCGCTGGCGCAGCTCCTCGATGCGCCAGATGTTCCGCAGAGTCTCAATGAACTTCGCCATAGGGAACTGCCCTTCCGCCAGCTGAGACAATCTTCTCCCGTGCAGCGGAGGAGAAGCGATGAGCGTGCACCTCCAGTGCCACGCGCAGCTCCCCTTCGCCGAGCACTTTGACCGGCGCAGTCCGTTTCCGGACTACCCCGAGCTGGTAGAGTATCTCCGGGGTCACCGTGCTGCCGGACTGGAGCCGTCCTTGCTCGACGAGCTCCTGCAGGCGTCCCACGTTGACCTCCTGGTATTCCACCCGCAGCGGATTGCGGAACCCGCGCTTGGGCAGGCGCCGATGGAGCGGCATCTGCCCGCCTTCAAAGCCCGGCGGCTGCGAAAAGCCTGAACGCGACTTATGCCCTTTGTGCCCCCGCGTCGCCGTGCGACCGTGCCCCGAACCCACGCCTCGCCCAACCCGTTTGGGGCGCTTGCGCGAACCCGGCGCCGGACGCAGCGTACCAATGTGCACGGTCATGGCTCCTCCGGTAGCTCTTCCACTCGCACCAGATGCTTGACTTTGGCAATCATGCCCAGAATCTGCGGATTCTTCGGCTGGATCACACTCCAATTGGGTCGCCCCAGACCCAGGGCACGAATTGTGCGCTTCTGCTTCTCCTGCGCCCCGATGATGCTACGCACCTGCGTGATCTTGAGTCTGCTTGCCATCGTCACGCCCTCGTCGTTCACCATACAGTAGTCGCTCCACGGGAATTCCCAGCCGCCGTGCAACGCTGTGGGCATCCTCCAACATCATGAGCGCCTTGAGCGTTGCCTTGACCACGTTGTGGGGATTGGACGATCCCAGACTCTTGGTCAACACATCTTGTACCCCTGCCATTTCCAGCACGGCGCGGACTCCGCCGGCAGCGATAATGCCCGTTCCGCGTGCTGCCGGACGCAGCAACACTTTCGCCGCCTTGTACTTGGCAAAGACCTCGTGCGGGATGGTGGTCCCGCTCAACTGCACCTTGACAATGCTCTTGCGCGCCGCCTCCGTTGCCTTTGTAACAGCATCGGTTGCCTCAGCGGCTTTGCCCATCCCAAACCCAACGTGTCCGGCTCCGTCCCCGACGACCACCAACGCAGTGAAGCTGAAGCGGCGTCCTCCCTGGACCACCTTCGCCGTGCGCCCGATGTAGACGAGCTTTTCCTTGAGCTCCAGCTCTGCCGGAACTCTCAAGCGTGGGCTTTTGATGAAGCGTCCCATCGCATCACCTCGTGCTGCTAAAACTCCAGTCCGGCTTGTCGGGCAGCCTCAGCCAACGCTTTGACTCGACCGTGATAGAGGTACCCATTTCGGTCAAATGCCACTTTGCGGATCCCCAGTGCCAATGCTCGCTGCGCCAGGATGCGTCCGACGATTTCTGCTTGTGCCTTCTTCGGGTGCACCCCTTGGACCAGCGGACGAATCTCCCGGTCCAGTGTTGATGCTGACACCAGCGTATGTCCACGCTCATCATCGATGATCTGCGCGTAGATATGCTTGAGGCTGCGGTACACACTCAGGCGTGGACGTTCAGCTGTCCCCACAATCTTCTTGCGAATGCGCAGCTTGCGCCGTAGCCGACGCTGGACCTTTTCCAACTGTTTGTGTCGCACGTCCATACTTCCATTCCACATTCGGATTTACCGACCCGCTGCCTTCCCAGCCTTGCGCCGGATGTATTCGCCTTCGTACCGAATCCCCTTGCCCTTGTACGGCTCCGGTGGACGCAGCGCACGGATTCGCGCCGCTATCTCACCGACCAGTTGCTTGTCTATGCCAGCAACGTGGATGGTATTCGGGTTGGGAACGCTCAGCGTAATCCCCTCCGGCGGGATGAACAGGATCGGGTGGGAGTACCCCAGCGTGAGCAATAGGCGATTCTGCCCACGCAGCTCTGCTCGGTACCCGATCCCTTCGATCTGGAGCACCCGGACAAAGCCCTTTGTTACCCCTTCGATTGCCGATGCCGCCAGCGCGCGCGCCAATCCATGGGCAGCCTTGACCTTCTTCTCCTCACTGGAGCGCTGAAAGCGCAGCACTCCATCGCTGTATTCGCACTGAATCCCCGGAGGAAGGGGAACGCGTAGCTGCCCCTTGGGTCCTTGGACGTGCAGTTCCCCGTCCCGGAGCTCTACGCGCACCTCAGGCGGCACTGGGAGAGGCTTCTTTCCAATTCGCGACATGGTCGTAGCACATCAGAAGACCGTACAGATGACCTCGCCGCCAATCCCCCGCCGGCGAGCTTCCTTATCGGTCATCACCCCGGCAGAGGTCGACACAATTGAGATTCCCAAGCCATTCTTGACCGGTCGCAGCTCCCGAGCTCCGGCATAGACTCGGCGACCGGGTTTGCTCACGCGCGTGATTTCGCGCAACGCCGGCTGTCCACCCACGTAGCGCAGCGTCAGCCGCAGGATGCCCTGCTTGTTGTCCTCGATGTACTCGTAATCGGCGATGTAGCCCCACTCCTTCAAGATCGCGGCGATGGCGATCTTGAGGCGCGATGCCGGGGCTTCCACCACCCGATGCCGCGCCCGATAGGCATTGCGGATGCGTGTGAGAAAGTCGCCAATCGGATCGCTCACTGCTGCCATCGTTCCCCTTTGCAGCCTTACCAACTTGCTTTGCGCACCCCGGGGATCTTCCCCTCCAGCGCCAACTGCCGGAAGATGATCCGGCATAATCCGAACTTCCGGTACACCGCTCGACCTCGTCCGGTCACAAAGCAGCGGTTCCGTACCCGCACCGGAGAGCTGTTGCGCGGCAACTTATGCAGCTCCTCCCAGCGCCCTTCGCGCTTGAGCTGCTCGCGCCGCGCCGCATACTTTTGCACCAGACGCTTGCGCTTCTCATTGCGGGCTACGACGCTAATCTTCGCCATCGCTATCCTCGGCGTTGGAATGGAAAACCAAACTCGCTCAGCAGGGCATAGGCTTCCTCATCCGTCGGCGCCGTTGTTACAAAGGTGATGTCCATCCCCAGGATGTGGTTGACCTTGTCCACGTCAATTTCGGGGAAGATGATCTGCTCCTTGATGCCAACGGTGTAGTTGCCCCGCCCATCGAAGCCACGGTCGGAGAAACCACGAAAGTCGCGAATTCGCGGCACAGCGATGTTGATGAAGCGGTCGAGAAATTCGTACATCCGCGCCCGACGCAGTGTCACCTTGCAGCCGATGGGCATACCCGCACGCAGCTTGAAATTGGCTATGGACTTGCGCGCGTAAGTTACCACTGGGCGCTGACCGGCGATGAGCTCCAAATGGTTGAAGGCTTCCTGCAGAATACGGATATCCTGCGTTGCCCGCCCCACGCCCATGTTGATGACGATCTTCTCCAGCCGCGGCACCTGCATGACGGAGCGGTACTGGAAGCGCTTCATCAGCGCCGGTACGATGTGCTCCTTGTAGTAGAGCCACAATCGCGGCGGAGGGACTGGACCTGTATACTCCTCCAGCCGCGGTCCTTCGGGCTTGAACTCGACCAATTTCCGCTTCGTTCGCGCCATCGTGCTTCCTTAGGGAATTTCCTCACCCGTTGTCTTGGCAATGCGCACGCGCACGATCTTGCCGTCGCGTTCGACTCGGCGGATACTGACCCGAGTCGGGCGTCCATTGCGGTCCACCAGCATCACGTTGGAGTAGTGGATGGGCATCTCCTTGCTGATGATGCCCCCTTGAGGATACTTCGGGCTGGGGCGCACATGCTTTTTGCGCACGTTGACGCCCTCGACCAGGACGCGCATCTGGCGTGGGTAGACCGCCAGCACCTTGCCAATTTTGCCTTTATCGTTGCCGGCAATGACCATGACTGTGTCGCCGCGCTTGATCTTGAGTGCCATCGCCTCAGCCGCTGCCATATCAGACAACCTCCGGCGCCAGCGAGATGATCTTCATGAAGTTCTTCTCACGCAGCTCCCGTGCAACGGGACCAAACACACGGGTGCCGCGCGGTTCCCCCGCCGGGGTCAAGAGCACAACGGCATTGTCATCGAAGCGCACGTACGTGCCATCCTTCCGGCGGATCTCTTTGCGCGTGCGCACAATCACGGCTTTGTGCACCTCCCCTTTCTTGACCCCGGAATGGGGTACCGCCTCTTTGACCGAGACCACAATGACGTCTCCGACGCTCCCGTAGCGGCGATTGCTACCGCCCAGGACTCGGATGCACCGCACAAGCTTTGCCCCAGAGTTATCCGCGACAACCAAGTTGGACTCCTGCTGAATCATGGCTACAGCCCCTCACCCACTTGGTGCGACCGCTGGAGAATCTCCACCAGCATCCAGCGCTTGCGTGCCGATAGCGGGCGCCACTCCATGATTTTGACGATGTCGCCCACCCGGCATTGATTGTGTTCGTCGTGCGCCATCACCTTCTTTGTGCGCTTGTAGGGCTTCTTGTACAACGGGTGCATGACCACCCGCTCAATTGCCACGACGATGGTCTTGTTGGGCTTATCGCTGACCACGCGCCCGATGCGTACCTTCCGGCGGGGTCCCTTCTTCGTCTCCGCCGGTGTGCTCGGGGCTGCTTCCGCGGCTCCAGCCTCGGTAGAGGGCTGTTGTTCGGGATGTTCGATTGCTTGCTGTTCGTGCTCCATCATCATCTCCTCCATCAGACTCGGATACCGCGCTCGTGAAGGATGGTCTTGATTCGGGCAATGTCTTTGCGTACCGTGCGGAGCGCGGCGGTATTCTCCAACTGCTTGAGCTCGTGCTGGAAGCGCAGCTTCTGCAGAAGCTGTTCCTGCTCGCGCAATAGTTGCCGGAGCTCCTCCGTAGTGAGCTGCCGCAGTTCCGAAGCTTTGCGCGGCTTCATGCCGACTGCAGCTCCAGCCGTTCGACAAATTTGGTCTTCACCGGCAGCTTGTGCGCTGCCAAGCGCAGCGCCTCTTGGGCTGCTTCCTTGGGAACGCCGTCAATCTCGAAGAGCACCTTGCCGCGTTTGACCACTGCAACCCAGAATTCAGGGCTTCCCTTGCCTCCGCCCATACGGGTCTCCAGCGGCTTCTTCGTCACGGGCTTGTCCGGGAAGATGCGAATCCAGATCTTCCCCCCTCGGCGCAGGTGCCGGCTGATAGCAATTCGGGCAGCCTCGATCTGTTGCGCGGTGATCCATCCCCCTTCGAGTGCCTTGAGCCCGTAGGAGCCAAAGGCAAGGGTGGTACCGCGCGTTGCCACACCGCGCACCCGCCCGCGTTGTGTCTTGCGATAGCGGACTTTCCGGGGCATCAACATGGCTTAGCTCCCTCGTTCCCTGGCAGACCGACGCTGCAAGACCTCTCCACGGCAAATCCACACCTTCACCCCGATGGTGCCGTAGATTGTGTACGCCGTTGCAAAGCCGTAATCAATATCGGCCCGCAGGGTCTGCAGTGGAACCCGTCCCTGCAGGTACTGCTCCTTGCGCGACATCTCCGCGCCGCCGAGCCGCCCTGAGCACTTGATCCGGATTCCCTCAGCGCCCATCCGCATGGCAGCAGCAACGGCTTGCTTCATCGCCCGGCGGAAGGAGATGCGATTTTCAATCTGCTGAGCAATGTTTTCCGCCACCAATTGGGCATCCAGCTCCGGACGCTTGATCTCGGAGATGAGCACGCGCACCTCTTTCCCGCCGGTGAGGCGGCGCAGCTCCTCCTCCAGTTGGGCAATATCGCGCCCTGAGCGCCCGATGATAACCCCTGGACGCGAGCTGTGGATGGTCACCGTAACATTGCGCCCGCTGCGCTCAATAACGATGCGCGAGACCCCTGCGTGCTTGAGCCGCTGCTTGATGTAGGAGCGCAGCGTGATGTCCTCGGCAAGCTTCTCGGCAAAGTTCTTCTCGTCAAACCAATAGGCATCCCACTCGCGCGTGATGCCCAACCGGAAGCCAATCGGGTGTGTTTTCTGCCCCACGGCTATCTCCGCCCAGCTGTGGCACTTTCAACCTCTTCGCGTTGTGTCTGCACCACCAGGGTCACATGCCCTGTACGGCGCCGAATCCAATAGGCTCGCCCCATGGGAGCCGGGAGAATCCGCTTGAACATTGGTCCAGGGTCCACGTATGCCTTCGTGATGACCACCTCTGCCGGGTCAACGCTGATGTTATCCAGCTTTGCCGACAGATTCGCCAACGCCGAGCGCAGGACCTTCTCCACCGAGCGCGCCGCTCGCTTTGGAGAGAGGCGCAGCACTGCCAGCGCCTCTGCAGCGCTCTTGCCGCGGATGAGGTCCACAACGAGCCGCAGCTTCCGAGGCGAGCAGCGGACGTATCGGGCAATTGCACGCGCTTCGACCATTGCGCTCTACGGGCTCGTGCTACTTCCGTGCTGCGGTTCGTTGCTCCTTCCGGTGCCCGGAGTGCCCGCGATAGGTGCGGGTGGGGGCAAATTCTCCCAGGCGATGCCCAACCATGTTCTCCGTCACGTACACCGGAATGAACTTGTTGCCGTTGTGCACGGCAAAGGTGTGCCCAACAAACTCGGGCAGGATCATCGAGGCGCGCGACCAGGTCTTGATCACACGCCGCTCTCCGGTGGCGTTGAGCTGCCGGACCTTCTCCAACAGCTTCGGATGAACGTAGGGTCCCTTCTTGAGCGAGCGTGCCATCACTTCCGCCGCCGCAGGATGTACTTATCGGATGGCTTGTTCTTCTTGCGCGTCTTCAAGCCCTTGGCAAGCTGTCCCCATGGGGATTCCGGATGCTGCCGCCCACCGCCGGACTTGGAGCGCCCCTCACCGCCGCCATTGGGGTGATCCACGGGGTTCATCGCCATCCCGCGAGTCTGCGGGCGAACCCCCAGCCAGCGCATCCGCCCGGCTTTGCCATACATGATGTTTTCGTGGTCGGCGTTGCTGACCCGCCCCAGGGTTGCCATGCAGCGCGACAGCACCATACGCATCTCCCCGGAGGGCAGCCGGATAATCGCATACTTGCCCTCAATTCCCATGAGCTGGGCAGCCGTGCCGGCACTCCGGACCAACTGCCCGCCCTTGCCCGGTTTGAGCTCGATGTTGTGGATAAAGCTGCCGACCGGAATCCGGTACAGCGGCAGCGCGTTGCCCACCTTGATGTCGGCTTGCGGACCGGACTCGATAGTGTCTCCGACCTTGAGCCCTTCGGGAGCCAGGATATAGCGGTATTCCCCATCCTCGTACTGCACCAGCGCGATCCGCGCCGAACGATTGGGGTCGTACTCGATGGTGAGCACCCGTGCAGGGACTCCGATCTTGTCGCGCTTGAAGTCAATGATGCGATAGCGCCGCTTGTGGCGTCCTCCGCGATGGCGCGACGTGATGCGCCCCAAGTTGTTCCGCCCACCGGTGCTCTTGAGCGGCTCCAGCAAGCGCTTGAAGGGGCGATCGGTGGTCAGCTCCTCAAAGGTGCTCACCGAGTAGAAGCGTGTGCCGGGCGTAATCGGTTTGAGAACTCGGATTCCCATTGCTCACTCTTGCGGCGCTGTGGATGTAGCTTCACCTTCGACCAGGTCAATGTGGTAGCCCTCCTTGAGCGTCACGTATGCCTTCTTGCGCAACGGGAGCCGTCCTTCGATGCGGTGCCCGCGGACAAAGCGCACTCGCCGCTTCCCCTTGATGCGGACCGTGCGGACGCTTTCGACCTTGACCTCGAAGAGCTGTTCGATAGCTTGCTTGATTTGAATCTTGTTGGCGTGCGGGTCGACCTCGAAGACATACTGCCGCTGGGCGCCCAATTTGAGCGCCTTCTCCGTGATGATCGGGCGTTTAATGATCTGCCACATGGCTCCCTACTCCGCGCACTGCTGCAACCAACGGCTCGATAGCGCCTTGAAAGAGCAGCACCTTCTGGTGGTTGAGAATGTCGTATGCGGAGACCTTGTCCGCCAGCATCGTCCTCACATTCGGCAAGTTGCGCGCCGAGTAGATGATGGTCTCATCCGGCTGCGGGAGCAGAATAAGGGTCTTCCGCTCCAGAAGCTGCAGATTCCGCAGGACCTCGACCATCAGGCGCGTCTTGATGCGCTCGAGTGTGAAGTCCTGCACCACCATGAGGTTCCCCTCGCGCAGCCGTAGCGAGAGGGCAGACTTACGCGCTAAGCGCTTGACCTTTTTGGGAAGCTCGATGGTGTAATCACGCGGGCGGGGTCCGTGCACCTTGCCTCCACCGACCCAGATCGGGGAGCGGATGGAACCGTGGCGCGCCCGCCCAGTCCCCTTCTGCGGCCATGGCTTACGCCCGCCACCGCGGACTTCGGCACGCGTCTTGACCTTGTGCGTTCCCTGGCGATGATTTGCCAGGTACGCCCGCACCGCCAAGTACATCGCGTGCTCGTGCGGCTCAATCCCAAAGACATCATCGGGCAGCTCGACCTGCCCGACGACCACGCCCTCTTTGCTCCACAGGTCTACCAACATCTCTGCCTCAGAGCTTGACGATTTCCACAAGTCCGTTGACCGGACCCGGCACAGCACCTTTGACCAGGAGCAGATTCTGCTCGGGCAGGACTTTGAGCACCTCTAAATTCCGCACCGTCACCCGCCGATTGCCCATATGCCCTGCCATGCGCAATCCTTTGAAGGAGCGCGAGGGGAAGGAGGAGGATCCCACCGAACCCGGCGCCCGCGTGCGATCGGACTGCCCGTGCGTGGTCATCCCAACCCCTGCAAAGCCGTGGCGCTTGACCACGCCCTGGAAGCCGCGCCCTTTGCTGACGCCGGAGACCTTGACCCGGTCCCCTGGGGCAAACAGCTCAACCGTGAGCACCTGCCCCTCGCTGAATTCAGCAGCGCGGACACGGAACTCCCGCAGGTAGCGCGTCGGAGCCACCCCCGCTCGGGCAAAGTGCCCCCGGAGTGGCTTGTTGACCTTGCGCTCCGGTATTGGCTCGAAGCCGATTTGGATCGCCTCGTACCCATCACGCTCAAGGGTACGGACTTGGACCACTGGGCACGGTCCTGCTTCGAGCACCGTGCACGCAACTGCCCGCCCATCGGGCAGGTAGAGTTGTGTCATCCCGAGCTTCTTCCCCAACAGCACGCTCATGGCGTCCTATACTTTGACTTCGACGTCCACCCCTGCGGGCAGCTCCAGGCGCATGAGCGCCTCGATGGTCCGCTGCGACGAAGTGTAGATATCGATGAGGCGCTTGTGCACCCGAATCTCAAACTGCTCCTGCGACTCCTTGTCAATGTGCGGAGAGCGATTCACGCTGAACAGAGTCCGCTCCGTCGGCAGCGGGATCGGACCGGAGACGACCGCTCCCGTCTGCTTGACCGTACGGACAATCCGCTCCGCCGAGCGCTCAATGAGCACGTGATCGTACGACTTGAGCTTGATCCGTATGCGCTGCATCGCTCTCCGCACCGCGCAGACAAGCCAACATACTGAGCACTACTCCAGAATCTTCGTTACAACCCCGGCGCCCACGGTCCGACCGCCTTCCCGAATAGCAAAGCGCAATCCCTCCTCCATCGCCACCGGGCTGATGAGCTCCACCTGCATCCCGTCAACGTTATCCCCGGGCATCACCATCTCCACCCCCGGAGGCAGCTGAATGGTCCCGGTGACGTCAGTCGTCCGGAAGTAGAACTGCGGGCGATAGCCGCTGAAGAAGGGTGTATGGCGCCCACCCTCCTCCTTGGTCAGCACGTACACCTGCGCCAGGAACTTGTGGTGCGGTGTAATCGTACCAGGCTTGGCAACGACCATCCCGCGCTCGACCTCATCCTTGTCAATGCCGCGCAGGAGCAACCCGACATTGTCACCGGCTTGCCCCTCATCGAGGATCTTGCGGAACATCTCGATACCCGTCACCACGGTCTTCTTGTGCATTCCAAAGCCGATGACTTCGACCTCATCGTTGAGCCGGATCACTCCGCGCTCGATACGTCCGGTCACGACCGTTCCGCGCCCGGTAATCGAGAAGACGTCCTCGATGGGCATCAGGAAGGGTTTATCAATCTCGCGCTGCGGCAAGGGGATGTAATTATCCAGGGCATCGAGCAACTCCCAGATGCACTGGAAGCGCGGATCATCGGGTCCAGTGTTGGGATCCAACCCTGCCTCCATCGCCTTCAGTGCTGAACCCCGAATCACCGGCACCTCATCGCCGGGGAAGCCGTACTTGCTCAAGAGCTCGCGCACCTCCAGCTCCACCAGGTCGATGAGCTCCGGATCTGCCGCGTCAACCTTGTTGAGGAAGACCACAATGGCGGGCACCCCAACCTGGCGCGCCAGCAGAATGTGCTCCCGTGTCTGCGGCATTGGACCGTCGGTAGCCGCCACGACCAGAATTGCCCCATCCATCTGCGCTGCTCCGGTGATCATGTTTTTGATGTAGTCGGCATGTCCGGGGCAATCCACGTGCGCGTAGTGGCGCTTCTCGGTCTGGTACTCCACATGCGCGGTATTGATCGTGATGCCGCGCATGCGCTCCTCCGGAGCATTGTCAATGGACTCAAATGTCCGAGCCTGCGCCAGCCCCTTGCGTGCCAGCGCCATGGTGATCGCCGCCGTCAGGGTCGTCTTGCCATGATCGACGTGCCCGATTGTGCCAACGTTGACGTGCGGCTTTGTGCGTTCGAATTTCTCCTTTGCCATTGTACGACCAAATAAGTTCGACCTACCACCACTACTTTTATGCAACAGCGACCTTCTCGCCCGCGGCAGCCCGCGTGGTTCCCACCGGCTCGTAGTGCGAGAAGATCATCGTGTATGCTCCACGACCTTGCGTGAGCGAACGCAGTTGCGTGACGTAATTGAACATCTCCGCCAGCGGCACCAGTGCCCGCACGCTGTACATCAATCCATCCTGCTGGATGCTCTCGATCCGCCCTCGGCGGGCATTGAGGTCTGCAATGACTTCACCCAGCGCCTCCTCTGGCGTGATGACTTCTACGGCAAAGATAGGCTCCAGCAAGACGGGACGGGCGCGCGCAACACCCTCGCGGAAGGCAATCGCTGCTGCGGCTTGATAATCCACCTCCGTGGATTCGCCCTCGTGGTAGCTCCCATCCACCAGGCGGACCAACACATCCACCATCGGGTAGCCTGCCACAGGCCCTGCCGAGGCAGCATCCCGAACCGCTTGTTCGATCGCAGGCAGAAACGCTGCCGGAATCACAGGCTGGCTCAAGGCATTCTCGAAGCGGATTCCGCTGGAGCGCTCCCCCGGTACTAACTCCAACACCACATGCCCGTAGTGGGAGTATCCACCTCCGCTCTGCGCCGGGCGCACAAACTTACCCTCTTGGCGCACCGTCTGCGTGATGGTCTCCCGATAGCTCACCTGAGGACGCCCCACTTTGGTCGGCACACCAAACTCGCGCCGAAGCCGGTCCACCACAATCTCCAAATGCAGCTCCCCGACGCCGCTGATGAGGATTTGCCCTGTCTCCTCATCGAAGCGGTACTGGAACGTGGGGTCCTCGTCTGCAATGCGCTGGAGCGCCTCCAGAAGCCGCTCCTGGTCAGCAGCGCTGACTGCTTCCACCGCTTGATTGATGACGGGCTGGGTAAACTGTATGCGCTCAAACACGATCGGTGCCTCGCTTGCGCAGAGGGTATCGCCGGTGCGCGTGAAGCGCAAGCCAGGGATGGCAATGATATCGCCTGCGCGCGCTTCGGCAAGCTCCTCCCGACGATTTGCATACATCCGCAACAGCTTCGTCACGCGCTCGCGCTTACCAGCAGCCGGATTGAGCAGGACATCCCCTTGCCGCACCACTCCCGAGTACAGCCGCACAAAGGTCAGCCGTCCAACAAAGGGATCGCTCAACACTTTGAACGCCAAGCCCGCCACCGGAGCATCATCCACGGGGAAGCGCTCGATACGCTCCTCCTGTGCTGTGCCAACTCCATACCCTACAACCGGGGCAACATCGAGCGGCGAGGGCAGGTACTCCACAATGGCATCCAAGAGCAGCTGCACACCGATATTGCGCAGCGAAGAGCCGCAGCAGACCGGGACCAACTGGCGGGCAATCGTCGCTCGGCGCAGCGCCGCCTTGAGCTCCTCAACAGTGAGCTCCTCTCCGGCAAGGTAGCGCTCCAGCAGCTGGTCGTCGGTCTCCACAACGGCTTCGATGAGTGCACGCCGATAGGCTTCCACCTGCTCCTCGTAGCGCTGCGGCACAGCTATTCGCTCGTAGCGGGCGCCCTGGGTTTCTTGATCGAACACGTACGCGCAGCGCTCCAATACATCGATCACGCCGGCGAACTCCTCCCCTTGCCCCATAGGCAGGTGAATTGCCACTGGGCGAGCCCGGAGCCGCTCGCGGAGCATCGAGAGCACGCGCTCGAAATTCGCTCCCACGCGGTCCAGCTTGTTGACATAGGCAATCCGCGGCACGCGGTAGCGCTCTGCCTGATACCAGACCGCTTCCGACTGCGGTTGCACTCCGGCAACCCCGCAGAAGAGCGCTACCGCCCCATCGAGCACACGGAGCGAGCGCTGCACTTCAGCGGTGAAGTCCACATGCCCCGGGGTGTCGATGATATTGATTTGATGCCCACGCCACAGACAGGTCGTCGCTGCCGAGGTGATGGTGATACCGCGCTCTTTCTCCTGCTGCATGTAGTCCATGAAGGCAGTCCCCTCGTCCACCTCACCCATACGGTGGATGAGCCCCGTGTAATAGAGGATGCGCTCCGTGGTCGTAGTCTTACCGGCATCGATATGGGCAACGATGCCGATGTTGCGGAGCCGCTCTATGGGGACCAACCTGGACATCACCGCACTGCCCTCACCAGCGATAGTGAGCAAAGGCACGGTTGGCTTCTGCCATACGATGGACCTCATCGCGCTTTCGGACTGCGCCGCCTTCGCCGTTTGCAGCAGCGATGAGCTCGGCAGCCAATTTGAGCGCCATGGACTTGTCGCGGCGCTCCCGGGCGTATTGCTTAATCCAGCGCATCGCCAGGGCAATGCGCCGATCCTCGCGCACCTCCATGGGAATCTGGTAGTTCGCCCCACCGATTCGGCGCGAGCGCACCTCCACAACTGGGGCAACATTGGAGATGGCTTTGCGGAAGACCTCCAGCGGATCCTGCTTCGTCCGCTGTTGGATAATGTCAAAGGCCTCGTACACGATGCGACGGGCAACGCTCTTTTTGCCGTCGCGCATGATGACGTTGATGAACTTCGCTACCATCGTATCCCCGTAGCGGGGATCCGGGTCAATCGGGCGCTTCTCTGCTCGGCGTCGGCGCATGGCAGTCCTTACCGCGCTGTTGCAGTCTTGGGTCGTTTCGTTCCATACTTCGAGCGTCCTTGGCGCCGCCCCTCGACACCCTGAGCATCGAGCGCGCCGCGGACAATGTGGTAGCGCACCCCGGGCAGGTCCTTGACACGACCTCCACGGACCAGCACGATGGAGTGCTCTTGCAGGTTATGTCCCTCTCCTGGGATGTAGGCAATCACTTCAATGCCGTTGCTGAGCCGGACCTTTGCGACCTTCCGCAGCGCCGAGTTTGGTTTCTTGGGGGTCGTCGTGTACACACGTACGCACACCCCGCGCTTCTGCGGGCATCCCTGCAGCGCAGGGGACTTACTCCGCTTGCGCACCTTCTCGCGTCCCAGCCGGATCAGTTGCTGAATGGTCGGCACGGCGACTTCTCCGTCTTTGGAACTGCACAGCAGCTTGCAAATTTACGGTGTTTTCTAGACCCTGCGCCGAATCAGGCAGTCTTCTCTGCCAAGCGTTGGCGTTGGTACTCCTGGACGAGCTGCTCCTGCACCGGACGGGGCACCGGGGCATAGCGCAGGAATTCCAGCGTGAATTCCCCTTTGCCCTGCGTAGCGCTGCGGAGCTCGGTTGAATACCCAAACATCTCCGCCAACGGCACTTCGGCTTCGATCACCACGTAATTGGCATCCAGCGTGGTGTTCACGATGACGCCCCGGCGCTGGTTGATCTGCCCGATGACAGCACCCTGGAACTCCTCCGGCACCGCCACCTCCAGCTTCATGATGGGCTCCAGAATAATAGGCGCTGCCCGCAGATACGCTTCCCGGAACGCAGCCATCGAAGCGATCTTGAACGCCAGCTCTGAGGAGTCCACCGGGTGAGTCTGCCCATCGTTGAGAACAACACGGATACCCACGACCGGCTTGCCAATGAGCAGCCCGCGCTGCATCGCCTCCTGGAATCCCTTATCGCAGGCGGGGATGAACTCCCGTGCAATGGCGCCGCCGACGACCTGGTCCACAAACTCGTAGGTCTTCCCACTCTCCGGCGGCAACGGCTCAATGTAGCCGGCTACCCGTGCAAATTGCCCTGCGCCACCGGTCTGCTTCTTGTGCAGGTAGTTAAATTCGGCGCGCTGGGTGATAGTCTCTCGATACGCAACTTGCGGGCGTCCGACCTCAACTTCGCAATCGTACTCTCGGCGCAACCGCTCCAGATAGACCTCCAGATGCAGCTCGCCCATCCCCTTGATGATAGTCTGCCCGCTCTCCTCATCGCGCGCGACGTGGAAGGTCGGGTCCTCCCGCATGAAGCGATGGAGCGCCTTGGCGAAATTGGCTTGCTTGTTGCGCTCCTTGGGGGCAACTGCCAACTCAATGACGGGCGAGGGGACGTAGATGGAGCCGAGCACTATGTCAATCTGACCATCTGTGAGCGTATCCCCGCTGGAGCACTCTACGCCGAAGAGGGCAACGATATCACCGGCAGCGGCGATCTCGATATCGTGGAGCTCATCGGCGTGGATGCGCCCGATGCGCGGGACACGGACTCGCCGTCCCGTGTTGACGTTGATGACGGTATCGCCCTTCCGCAGCGTCCCCTGGTAGATGCGCACATAGGTGAGCTGCCCGTACCGCCCATCCTCCAGCTTGAACGCCAGGGCAACCAGCGGTAACGAAGGATCGGCGCTCAACTGTACAGTCGCGCCGTTACCGTCGCGGCGGTACGCCTCGTAGGTCACCTCAGCAGGGCTGGGCAGGAAGGCACACACGCCATCCAGCAGGGGCTGCACCCCTTTGTTGGTCTTTGCCGAACCCACGTAGACTGGCACCAATTGGCGGGCGATCGTGGCGCGGCGGAGAGCCGCCGTAAGCTCTTCAAGCGAAATCTCCTCGTCGGCAAGGTACTTCTCGGCAATGGCATCGTCGACCTCGGCGACGGTTTCGATGAGCTGCTGGCGCCGGCGCTGGGCTTCCGGCAACAGCTCGGAGGGAATGTCGTACTCCACGACACGCTCGCCGTTGCTGCCCTCAAACGCCAGTGCGCGCATCGTTAGCAAATCGATAACCCCCCGGAACTCCGACTCCAGCCCAATCGGCATGGTAATCAGCGCTGGCACAATGCGTAGCTTCTCGCGCAACTGCTGAAGCACCTTATCCGGGTTTGCCCCGAAGCGGTCCAGTTTGTTAATGAACGCCAGGCGTGGCACGCCGTAGCGCCGCATCTGCCGGTCGACGGTGATGGTCTGGCTTTGCACGCCAGCAACACCGCACAGCACCAGTATTGCTCCATCCAGAACACGAAGCGCCCGCTCGACCTCTACGGTGAAGTCCACGTGCCCAGGGGTATCAATCAGGTTGATATGGTACCCCTTCCAGGCACAGTACGTTGCCGCCGCCTGGATGGTGATGCCCTTCTCCCGCTCCAGTTCCATGTAGTCCAGCGTTGGACCTGCACCGGTCTTGCTCCGCACTTCCTCGATTCGGTGAATGCGCCCTGTGTAGTACAGGATGCGCTCGCTGAGCGTGGTCTTTCCTGAATCGATGTGTGCGGAAATCCCGATGTTTCGGATCCGGGCAATTTCCAACATCGTCTTTCCAGAGAGTCCGTTGCCAATCATGGAGTGACCTATGGCATAGCTCAACCCAAAAGCAAGCTGCAAATTTAGCAAGATTCGAGCACTTACCTACCCAACGGGAAAAGAGGGGATCACCCCAGCTGCGGTTTTTCAGTGCCGTCTGCGCTTTTGAAAATGCAAAAGAAGCATGGGTACGACCGTTTTCAATCGTTGCACACCGCTACATCGACTTACGCTGACAGGGACACCTCATTTGGATTTGGAACAAGGATAGGGCACGACACGAGGTCCGCATCTGCCTTCGCCTGCCGAGGACGTCGGGAGCCAACCTCTCCCTGCCAAGATTCCTGCAAGGAGTCGCTCAAAGTCTATCAACGGCGCGGATCGGCACTCTCGCCGCCGGACCGGTAGCGACCGATGCTTTACATGTTCCCTTGAGGCTGAGCGGAGCACCCTTAACGAGCTCCCACGTGAGGAGTGGTCTGCACAGTGCCTTTGGACAGCGCCCCGTCCCCAGATGAGGGAGGTTGTCCAGATGCAGCGAGCTCTGTAATTTTGCGCTCCCCTGCCAAGCCTTCCTTCCCTCGGTTGGGAAGGAGGGAGAGTGTGCGATGATTGAAATGGCGTAATTTTGCAATCCCGTGCCGGAATCCCCCGGTTGGGGGGAAGATGGCGCGGGAAGGTTGAAATGTCGTAATTTTGCATCCCGCTCGTTGCAGCGGGTGGGTTCTTTGAAAACAGGGAGCAGCGGCACCGATGGTGCCCTGAAGGAGCCACAAAGCCGGCAGAGCACAAGCGAGAGTACTCTATCCGGTGATATGACGGAGAGTTTGATCCTGGCTCAGGACGAACGCTGGCGGCGTGCCTAACACATGCAAGTCAAGGGGCAGCAATGGAGCAATCTGTTGCTGCCACTGGCGCACGGGTGAGTAACGCGTAGGTAACCTGCCCTCAGCCCTGCAATAACCCCGG
>Ga0197143_1000091_pt1 | contig 97024 bp, 97 predicted proteins | sample GBS70_MetaG_FD_148603 | JGI IMG/M metagenome (GOLD analysis project Ga0197143, IMG submission 148603) | Sediment microbial communities from Great Boiling Springs, Gerlach, Nevada, United States - GBS 70_MetaG | ecosystem: Environmental > Aquatic > Thermal springs > Hot (42-90C) > Sediment... | reverse complement strand
AATACATATGTTATCGCACTTGTTAATGTCGTCTTACCATGATCTACATGCCCTATCGTCCCTACATTAACATGAGGCTTTGTCCTTATAAATTTCTCCTTAGGCATATCCCCTCCTTTTTTAAATTTATTTTTAGCTGCTGATGGGATTCGAACCCATGACCCCGTCCTTACCAAGGACGTGCTCTACCCCTGAGCCACAGCAGCAATTTTTAAAAATTATACCATAAAAAATAAAAAAACAAAAAATAATGAAAAAGAGCGGGAAACGGGATTCGAACCCGCGACTTCGACCTTGGCAAGGTCGCACTCTACCGCTGAGTTATTCCCGCTTTTTAATATAATTATAATAAAAAATTTTATATGTGTCAAGTTTTCGTATTTTTTCTTTAAAACATTATAATTTGACAGATATTAAAAACAAAAACTAAAATTTACATAATGAAACTATTATTTCAATTTTTTTTCATGGGTTTTATCTGTGGTTTAAGTTTTTGTGGACTTCATTGTTGTCTTCTGCTTTTTCCATTAGTTGTAAAAGTATCAAATCACTGGAAAGAAGGAATTAAAACAGTTTTTTTATTTGGAATTTCAAAAATTTTTGTTTATAGTATAATAGGAGGTTTAACTTCATATTTTGGATATTATTTACAAGGTATTATTCAGAAAGATTTTTTTTATCTTATTTCAAGTTTTATTCTTGTTTTAATAGGTATCTGGTTTTTATACACTCCAAAAAAGTTTGTAAAAATTTACAAAACATCTACATCTTTAGTTTTAGGAATTATAGAAGGTATAATCCCATGTGCACCATTAATAGGACTTATTATTTATATTGCATATTTGAATAAAGGAATTTTATTTGGTTTTAATGCAGGTTTTTTGTTTGGTCTTGGTTCTATAATTTTCCCTGTTCTTTTTATTTGTGGATTTATTCCCTATTTATGGCAAAAATTTTTTTTCAGTTCAAAGGTAAAACTTGTTTTTAAGTTTTTGGGATTTTTAATATTTACTTTTTGGGGTATTAATCTTATTTTTCGAAAATTTTAGCCCAGTTTTTTGGTTTTCTATTTTTTACTTTTTGATATACATATGCGGCAATAATCGGAAAAGCAATTGTAACTTCGGAATAGACCATTTCTGTATTTGGAAAATCAACTTTTCCCCATGAATGTGCTTCTTTTAATGTTGAACCTGAAAGTGCTCCATCCCTAACATCAGCAACAGTTATTTGAATTGCGTATTTATGCATAGGAACTGTTTTTTTTAGAATATCAGCACATACTACAACATCTTGTGTAAAATTTTTAGGAACTCCCCCTCCAAGCATAACAACGCCTGTTTGATTTGCAGCAATTTTTAATTCTGTAAGTTCCCTAAAATCTTTAACAGAATCAATTGAAACATGTTTTTCGGGATGTTTTACTTGATGATAAACAAGACCAAAACCAGCAGAACAATCTGAAAAAGCAGGAACAAATATAGGAACATTTTTCTCATATGCAGCAAGTATAACTGAATCATCTGATTTAATCCCTTTTTCTTTTAGGTATTTGCCCATCTCCCATATAAATTCTCTTGATGAATAAGGTCTCGGGTCAAGATTTTCAGCAATTTCAGCAACAGTCATATCACAAATTCTCAATTCATCCTCATCAATAAAAGTATCATATATTCTATCTATGTGTAATTTATTGAGTTCTTTATCATCCACATCAGGACTTCCTATATAATGTCTAAAACCAAGTGCTTCAAAAAAATCCTGGTCAACTATTATTGCTCCTGAAGAAACAATAACATCAACAAGATTATTTCTTATCAAATCACATACTGCATTTTTAAGTCCAGCACTAAAAATTGAACCAGCAAGAGTTAAAATTACAGTTACTTCTTCATCTTTAAGCATTCTTTCATAAAGCATTGCTCCATAAGCAAGTGTTCTTGCTGAAAAAGCCATTTTGGAATACATTTCAACAATTGGTATAGCATCAATTTTTTTTATATCTACATGTTCAATAGGATTTTTTAAATAATCCTTTTTTGTTCTTTCCATCTTCTCTCCTTTTGATTTCATTTTACTAAATTTTTTCTCCTTTGTAAATTAAAAATTGTAAATCCTAATCTCATAAATGTAAATAAATTGACTACCATTTGTGTTTAAAAATTCAATCTTTATTCTTTGGGCTTTTAACTTTTCAAATTTATATCTGAAAAAATAATTGGTATTGTCTCTCACTTCAGCAATTTTTCCAAGCAAACCATTTTTTTCAACATAAATATTAAAATCTCTTGGTATATTTGGAGAAACATAAAAAGGAGGGATATGAGTATATTCTTTTTCAATGCTAGGGTCAAAAATAATCTGAATATAATTAAATTCTTTCTCCTCTTTTAAATCAATCTCTATAAATTGTGGCATGCCTTTATTTGAAATCCATACATTTGTCCATTTTTCAGGTCTTGATACACCACTTACAATATTTTCTGGAGAAAAAGGATAAATTTCTGGAATGATTTCAAAATATAAATTTCTTCTATTTGACCACATCTGAAATCTCCATTTTTTCCCTTCTTTAAAAATTAAAGAAAGACCTGGTAGATTCTCATCTGTTGTCTTTAAATAAACATTTTCATTTTTTTCAAAATAAAACCAGTATATACCTTTTTCAAATTCTTTGTTTATTTCTATTAAAACTTCCTCGTTCCCTTTTTTCAATTCTATTTCTCTATATAAAATATCTTTTTCACAAGTAAAATCCCATAAGTCATAAGAATCCCTTAAATGAAATTTTAAAACTGTATCATTTTCAACTTTTGCCTTAAATTTTATCTTTTCTACATAACCAATTAAAGGAAGTTTTTCACCAATAGGATATTCAATTTTTATTTCATCACTAAATTTCTCAAATTTTAAAGCCATTTCTGAAGAGGCACAAATTTTACTTTTTCTACATAAATCATTTTCATCCTCATTTTTAATACCTGGAATAAAACAACCTTCTCTCAATAAAATCTGCTGTAATTCCTTATAATATCCTTTTTGGTAAATATCCCTTGGAAAATAATTATACTTTTTGCATAAATAAACAGAAGTCCCTGCTGCTTGCCCTATTATGCTACATGTCCCCATCAATCTTGTTGTTCCAAGAGCAACATGAGTAACACTAATATTTCTTCCAGCAAAAAGTAAATTTTTTATATTTTTTGAATAAATACATCTATATGGAATCTGATAAATATAAACGTATCTTTTATCAACTTCTTCTATATGTTTTTCCTTATCAAATACATGAGTTGGTTCAGGAGGGTTTTCTTTTGCAAGTATTCCACCTGGAGTATGTAAATCAATAAACCATCCACCATAAGCAATAGCATCTTCAAATTTTCTTCTTTCTTTTATGTCATTCTCATTTAAAATATAATCACCAACAAACCTTCTTGACTCCCTTTTTCCAGGAACCATTCCAACCCATTCAAGAACAAAGTTACTAAATCCATGGTCTTCTGCATTCTTTAAATGATCCCAAATCCCAAGAACATGAGCAATTAAATTATGTTTTATTTCTTCATTATCATAAATTGTGTCAAAAGGCCATCCAATTTCAATCCACCAGTATCCTGGCTTACTTTTATGATATCTTAATTTTAAACAAATATCATCTTTTTCATATTTTATTGCCCAACTCGGAGGAGTATATTTAACAGGTTTTCCTACATCTCTTACAAGAAACAAAAGAGAATTACCCATTATTCCCATATCTTCCTTTTCTGGAGCAAGTTCCTCTCCAAATTCATATTTACCTTCCCTTCCAATTCTAAATTCTGCACCACTTGAAAATCCAAGAGTACCATCTCCAGTAGCATCAATAAAATATTCACCATAAATTATAAATTCTTTTTCACTCCCAAGTTGAACACAATAGACACCTTCAATTTCATCACTTGATTTCATAATTGCTTTCCTTACAGAAGTATTCAAATAAATTTCAACTCCTTCATTTCTCAAAAACTCATATAAAACAATATCAAGAATTCCATTACTCCAAGTGCTTATATGCCACTCAAAATTTCTTTTCCTTTCTTCAAGAAATATCTCACTTATTATACCTGTTTCCCTTGCCCATGCATTACAAGCACATGCTCCACCAATATTAACTCTTATTTCAGAACTTGCATTTCCTCCAAAAACAGGTCTATCTTGAATTATACAAGTGGATAGTCCTAACCTTTTTCCAGCAATAGAAGCACAAACTCCAGCAAGTCCTCCTCCACATACAACAAGTTGGTATTTTTTATTCATATTTTTCCTCCAGTTTTAGTTTTTAATTATAACATACAAACAATAATTCCAAAATTCTGCCCACCTCTAAGGTGTCCTATGGGGAGGGTTGATAGAGAAGGGTTTTGAAGGTGTATTTTTTAAAATTTAAACTTCTTCCTCTTCTACCTCTGTAATTATTTCTTCTGGTCTTTCCTCTCCTTCTTTTAAATTCGCAATCAATTCATTAAAAAGTTCGTCAAAATCAACAGGTAATCTTTTCCTTTTATATGGATTTGCCCATGAAAGAATCTGATGGTACATATATGGATGCCACTTTCCTGTTTCTCTAATTTTTTCTCCTATCCTCTTTACATATTCATTAGCAGTAAGTATTTTTTCTGCTCTCTCTTTTCTTACTTCTACTGCCTTCTGTAATTCCATATCAACTGGGAAATCACATTTTTTCAATATACTCTCAAAAGCACTTCCTGTTACTTTTTCCTCTTTATTGTAAGCAAAACCAAGTGTTACATAATAAATTTTTTCAATTGAGTCAATTATTTCAGGAGATGATTCATTTGTGTCAGGTTTTGATTGAAGGAATTCATTATAAAGAGCATAAGCAACATATGCTTTTTCTCTAATATTTAATTCTTTCTCAATATTAAAATTCATCATAAGATTTTCAAAATGTTTTGGAACTACTATACATGGAAGTTTCTCAATTCCAAGTTCTTTTGCAGCAAGAAATCTATGCTGTCCATCAATAATCAAGTATTTGTTTCCCTCTCTATCTTTTTCAACAACAATCACAGGAACCAAATACCCAATCCTTTTAATTGAAGTCATTATATGATTGACGTGATAATTGCTTGGTTTCCTTTGATGTGATATAACTTCAAGATTTTCTATAGGAATAATTTTTAAAATAAGTTCATTTCCTTTATATGGATCTTGAAATTTGAATTCATCTTTTAAAACTTTTTTTGTCATGTTCCCCTCCTTTTTTCTCAATTATTTTAGATTTAATAAAATAATCAAAGGTTTCATCTTCTTCTCTTTAAAATGGGATTTGGAGATAGTTGAGAGATGAATAAAGTCCCTTTGTGAACCTCCGAAGTTCCCAAGTCCTTGATGGTCAATAAGTTAAATAAAAATTACTACTTCCACCTCTGGGATTAAAATTGGGAATGAAGGTTTTCATTTATGGATTTTGAAAATTTTGTTTCTTTGTTTTGCACCACGAATTAAAATTAATTTTTCTACTGGGATATTTAAGTATTTTGCCAGAATTTCTATCACCTTTTTGTTGGCAAGTCCACCTTCTGCCTTTTCTCTAACTTTAATTTCAAATCTATCATCTTCTTTTTTTATAATCTCATCTTTTTTTTGAATCAGGAAAAACCTTAACTTTTATGGACATAATTTATTCCTCTTTTTCGGTTTTTTATTTTGACTTTTCTTTTAAGTATATTCCCTCTATTTTGATTTCCCTTTTATAGACCTTACACATATCATAAATTGTTAAAAGAACTACACTTACCCCATATAATGCTTCTATTTCAAAGCCAGTTCTATCAATTCCTTCAACCTCACAAATTACTTTTATTTTATCTTCCTTTATTTCAAAATCAATCTTTCCTTTTGTAATTTTAACAGGATGACAATGAGGAATAACATAAGGAGTATTTTTTATTGCAAGAAGACCTGCACTTTCAGCAAAACTTAAAACATCCCCTTTAGGAACTTTTTTTCTCTTTATTTCTTCTATTATTTTTTTATCAAGTTTTATTATTCCTTCTGCAACTGCTTTCCTTTTTGTTGGTTTTTTCTTACTTATATCAATCATTAATTTGTCTTCCTGTATATATATTAAACCTTTCTCCTCTTATAAAACCAACCAATACAATTTTAAATTTTTCTGCAAGTTCTATTGACAAAGATGTTGGTGCAGAAAATGAAAAAATACAAGAAAATTTTGCTCTTTTTGCTTTAAAAACAATTTCCGAACTTATTCTTCCAGATGTTAACAAGATTTTTCCTTCTGTTTTAAAATTACTCAAAATCGCCTTTCCTATTACTTTATCAATCGCATTATGTCTTCCTATATCTTCACTAAAAAAATAAATATCTTTCCCATCAGAAATACCTGCTGAATGAGTTCCTCCTGTTTCTTTATATAATTTGCTTAAACTTCCAAATTCCTTCATAATTTTTAAAATATCAAACTTTTCAATATCAATGTATTCATTTTTTTCTTCAATTATATCATCAATATTAAAAAAAGAGGAAAAACAAGAAGAACCAATTGCCAAAATTTTATTTTCAATCTCTTTTTCAATTTCCACAAAACAATTATTTTCTATTAACTTTAAATCTTTAATATCTTTTGTCTTTTCAATATACCCATTTGAAAAAAATAAACCATAAATTAACTCTTTAACTTCTACAGGCAAACACATAATTCTTAAAAACAGATTTTTATTCAGATAAATATTCAATTGCCTTTCAACAACAATACAGTCAAAAACTTTCTCTTTCTTATTCTTCTTAACTCTTATTATTTCTCTTTCAATCTCCATATGTTTTTTTCAGTAAATTTTATAATATTGTTCATCATGATAACTGTTTCAACTGGATATTTTCCAATTGCTGTTTCTCCAGAAAGCATAACAAAATTAGTTCCATCTATTATTGCATTTGCTACATCTGTAACTTCTGCTCTGGTAGGTCTAATATTTTCAGTCATACTTTCAAGCATCTGAGTTGCAGTTATAACAAATTTACCTTTCTGATTACATTTTTTTATAATAATTTTCTGAATAATAGGGATTTCATATATAGGCAAAGAGACACCCATATCTCCTCTTGCAATCATAATACCATCAGAGACATCTATTATTTCATCAATATTCTTTATTCCTTCTCTATTTTCTATTTTGGCAATAATTTTACATTTTGAATTAGGACTTAACAATTTTTTAACTTCCAGAACATCTTTTTTATCTCTAACAAATGATTGAGCAATATAATCAAATTCATATTTTTCACAGAAATATATATCTTCAATATCTTTTTCACTTATTTTTCCAAATTCAAGTTTTGTCTCTGGAATATTTATCCCCTTATGTTCTTTCAAAAGACCACCTACTATTACTTTTGTTTTAAGTTTATTTTTACTTCTTCCAATTACTTCCAGAGCAATATTTCCATCATCAATAAATATTTGATGTCCTTTTTTAATATTATCCAAAGAACCTTTATAGTCAAAAGGTATAATCTCATCTGTTCCTATTATATTTTCCTGAGTTAGATATATTATCTGGTTTTTTTTAAGTAAAATTGGTTCTTTTAAACGACCTATTCTAATACGATGTCCCTGAAGGTCTCCAAGTATTTTTATTCTTCTATGATATTTTTTGTTTAAATACCTAATAATTTCTATTATTCTGATTAGTTCTGAGTGTTTACTATGAGAAAAATTTAATCTTACAACATCCATTCCAGCAAGCATCATCTTCCTTATTATAGTTTTACTTGATGATGCAGGACCAATAGTACATATTATTTTTGTTTTAACCATTAAACTCCTTTCTCACTCTAAAGATTAATTTGGGGAAAAGGCGGGCAGGGAGAATGATTTCCATAATTACTCACTTTTTACTCCCTCTCTTTCTAAATTTTCAATAATTTTTTTAATAAGTGGTTTTATTTCTGGGATATCTTCTTTACATGTTTTCCATACTCTTTCTAAATTTACACCAAAGTAAAAATGGATAACTTTATCTCTCATGCCTGCAATATCTTTCCACGGTATTTCTGGATATTTTTTCCTTATAGAGTTGGGAATATGTTTAGTTGCCTCACCAATAATTTCTATACATCTAATAACTGCATAATGTGTTTTCTCATCTTGAACAAATTCATCATAACTCATATTTTTTATAAAATTTTCGGCTCGCTCTATATTCTCTATAATATCTTTCAAATAAATTAAAATATTCCGTTTCATATATAAACTACCTCTTTTAAAATTTTTTCTTTTAATTCGCTCCGTATATCTTTTTTAGGGATAACTTCTACTTTCGCTCCAACAATTTCTTTCAAAAAATTCTCAACGCTAACTAACTTTAATAAACTCACTGGTTCTTCAAATTCTACTAATATATCCACATCACTCTTTTTTCTTTGTTCCCTTCTAACATATGAACCAAAAATTCCTATTTCTTTAACTTTATATTTCTCTCTCAATATTTCTTTATTATTATTCAAAATCTCTTTTATTTCTTCCAATGTTTTCATCTGTTTCCTTTTAAGTTTTAACTTTAATAATATCTGCTTATCTTACAAAAATTATAGAAATCCATTTTGGGCTATGGAAATGATTGTCTTTCTTTATTTTTCAAGATATTCAACTATTACTTTTTCTCCTTTTTTCTTTTTTTCTCCTTTTTTTAAATATAAAATTGCATTTGAGTAAACAATTGATGATAAAACCCCAGATTTTTGGGAATGGTAAGGTCTTATATATATATCACCATTTTCAATTTCTGCTATAACTCTTAAAAATTCATCCCTGTCTCCTTTATTCTCAACATCTTCTTTTAAAATTCCAGTAAATTTAAATCTTTCAGGCATATTTCTTCCTGTCATTTTATATAAAGAAATTTTTACAAGATTTTCAAAATTTATATAAGTAGATACAGGATATCCAGGAAGCCCAAAAATTACAGTTTTTCCCTTTTTACCAAAGAATGTTGGTTTTCCTGGTTTGATAGCGACTTTATGGAAAATTAGTCTTACTCTATTTTTTTTAAGAATATCAACAACAATATCATATTTACCTTCACTTACTCCACCTGAAATAATAAATAAATCATATAAAAGTCCTTTTTTTATAAATTTATCAAGAACTTTAGGGTTATCTTTTGCAATTCCAAGGATATGGGGGCTGCCTCCATATTTTTTTGTTAATGCATAGATAGAATAAGAATTTGCATCATATATCTCTCCCTCTTTTAATTTTTCTCCAACTTTTTTTATTTCATCTCCTGTTGAAAGAATTGTTACTTTGGGCTTTTTATATACAAGTATTTTTTCTTTACCAAGATATGCAAGCATTGAAAAAACTGCTGAATCAATAAATGTTCCTTTTTTTAATACAATTTCTCCATTTTTTATATCTTCTCCCTTTCTTGAAATATTTTCTCCTTTTTTAACTGGTCTATCTATTTTTATATATTTTTTCCCATTTTTTATTATCTCTTCTACATCCTCAATTTTAACAACTGCATCAGAACCATTTGGAATTTTTGCTCCTGTCATTATTAAAACTGCATTTCCTTTTTCAACTTTTAAATCACTTTTTTCACCTGCTTTTATCTCACCAATTACTTCTAAAAATATAGGATTTTCTTTAGTTGCAGAAAATGTATCATCAGAAATTATGGCAAAACCATCCATAGCAGATCTATCAAAAGAAGGAACATCAAAATCAGAAATTATATCTTCAGCAAGAACTCTACCAAGTGAATCAATAATTTTAACTATTTCTTTCTTTAATACAGGGGTTTCATTCCATATCAATTTTTTTGCCTCTTCAATTGAAATCATAAAAAACTCCTATCCTCCTATATTACACATAAAAAATGGCAAATTTTTAAATTGAAGTAAATGACTTTCTGGTTTTTCTTCAAATACAAATTTTTTTATCCTATCTTCAATATTTTTTTCGCCTTTTCTTAATATATCTTTTAAATTTAAAATTTTCACTGAATTGAGACATAAAATAAGTTCACCTTTCACATTTAATCTTATCCTATTACATAAATGACAAAATGGACTGCTTACAGGTGATATAATTCCATAAGTTCCTTTATAATTTTTGATTTTGAAATATTTTGTATTAGGAGAGTCATATTTCCCTTCTCTTACAAATTTAATTTTATAAAATGTTTTTATTTTCGCAAGAATTTCTTCTTCTGGCACAAAGTATTTTTCCCAATTTAGTTTTTTTTCAGTAGGCATAAGTTCAATAAATCTAATTGTTAAATTATAAAAATCTCCAAATTTTAAAAAATCTAAAATCTCATCATCGTTAATATTTTTCAAAACAACAACATTTAATTTTATTTTAAAATCATTTTCAATTGCCTTTTCTATTCCTCTCAAAACTTTTTCAAAACCATCAACCCCAGTTATAAATTTAAATCTTTCTCTTTTCAATGTATCCAAACTTACATTTATTCTTTTAAAATTTGTTTTTTTGAGTTCTTGTATAATATCGGTAAGAAAAAATCCATTAGTTGTTATTGAAAGATCACATAATTGTGGAAATTTTGAAATTTCATTCAATAAAAAAATAATATTTTTTCTTAAAAATGGCTCTCCACCTGTTATTTTTATTTTTTCAATTCCAAGTTTTAAAAATATCTTTACAATTTCTATAATTTCCTCATAACTTAAAATTTCTTCCCTTTTTGAAAATTTAAAATCTCTTGGCCTACAATATAAACAATTGAAATTACATCTATCAGTAAGAGAAATCCTCAATGTGTCAATTTTCCTTCCAAACCTATCTACTAATTTTTTCATATTTTTTAAGATCTTTTTTTGTATTTAAATTTAAAAAAACTTTTTCAAAATTAGGAATAACTTTCACATATTTAATATTCGCTTCTTTTACCAAATCAAAAACTCTGTATTTTTCCATTTTTAAATTTCTTTCAATTATAGAACAAACATTTTTAGAGTATATTGCAAAAAGGGGATGAATAGAATTTTTATTTTTTGGTATAAGAATGTCATAATTCTTTTCAATTTTTTTCATATATTCAATAACTTCTTTTTTTATAAATGGATAATCACAAGCGAAAATAAAATTATAAGTATAAGGAGAAATTTTTAAACCAGTAAGAATTCCTCCAATAGGTCCAACTTTATATTTATCCTCATAAATTTCAACATTTTTAATATTTTCAAATTTTTTCACATCTGTTGTAACAATTATTACTTTTTCAAAACAATCAGAAATCTCATTTATAATTTTTTCTATTAAAGGAATTCCATTAATTTTAATATATGCTTTAATTTCATCAAGACGCCTACTTTTCTCTCCTTTTGCGATTATTATTCCATACATTAATCTTCCACAAGTTCTACTCTTCTATTTTTAATTCTTCCTTCCTCAGTAGAATTGCTTGAAATTGGACATAAAGGACCAACTCCATAACTTTTTAATCTATCTTTGGGAATCCCATATTTCTCAACAAGTTCTTTAACAACTGCTTCTGCTCTTCTTTTAGAAAGGTCTATATTATATTCAAATTCCCCAATATTATCTGTATGACCAACAACAAAAAGTTTTAATTTAGGATATTTTTTTAAAAGTTTTGCTATCTCTTCAATAGTTGGTTTTGATTCTGGCTTTAAATCTGCTTTATCAAAGTCAAAATAAATAGTATAAAGGGTTATCTTTCCAGTTTTCTTAATACTCTCTTCCATCATTTCTGCAGTTACAAATCCTGTGTCCATTTCTTTTTTCTCAATTATAGAAATAGAATATCTTGGGCCATCAAATGTACTTAGAATAAAGATTGATACATATGTGTTTTCATTCGCTGAAACTGCTGAAAGATAATACCATCCTTTATCAGGGTCATCCCAACCGCCAAGATAATCTTTATTCTTTTTCTCTAAAAATTGATAAACTCCATATATTTCTCTATCTTTACCACAAAATAAAATTTTATATCCTGCTTTTTTTAATGCTACTTCATAGTTTTTAAAAATTTCAAAAGCACTTCTATCTTTAGGAGATTTATAAAGAAATTTTGTGATTTTGCCCTCTAACTTTTTATATTTTACATTTTCAATATCTTTATCAGAAGAACCTTTCAGTGGACTGAGAAGAATATAATATTCGCCATATTCCTTAACTTCATGGTGTAGTACTTCTGAACCTTTATACCTACTTAAAATTGGATGATCTTGTATATTTTCAAATTGTGAAAAAGTAATTCTACAAAGACAAAATAAAAAAACTAATAATTTTTCTTTCATAAGAAATTATTTTAAAAAAAAAATAAAACAAAGTCAAATTTAAAAAGGACATTCTACACTGTATAATTTTAAAAGACAAACTTACAATTTTTCTATATTACAGGCACAGATTTTAAATTCCGGAATTTTTGAGTATGGGTCAAGTTTATTATGTGTTAAAAGATTTGCATAAAAATGGAATGGGATAAATATTACTCCTTTTTTAATTCTATCAGAAATTTTTACCTTTATTTTTAATTTCGCTCTTCTTGAATAAACTTTTACATAATCACCATCTTTTAATTTTAATCTTTTTGCATCTTCTTCATTTATAAAACAAAAATCATCTCCAACAATTTCATTTATCCCCTTAACTCTTCCTGTCATTGTTCTTGAATGATAATGTTCTCGGATTCTACCAGTTGTTAAAATAAATGGATAGTCATTATCTGGAAGTTCATATGCATGTTTAAATTCAACAGGTATAAGTTTTCCCTTTTCTGATTTTGTTTTAAATCCAGTTGTATGAAGTGTTTCTGTCCCTGGATGGTTTTCTGATGGACATGGCCATTGTATTTTTTCTCCTTTTTTTACTCTTTCAGGTGTAATTCCTTTATATTGAGGGAGAACTTCATTTATTTCTCTTAATATATCCCACACATCTTTATAATTCCATATATATCCAAAATTTTCAGCAAGTTTATTTATTATTTTCCAGTCATCCTCTGCCTGGCCTGGTGCTTCTACACATTTTGATATTTTTTGTACCCTTCTTTCTGTATTTGTAAATGTTCCCTCTTTCTCAAATGAACAACTTGCTGGTAAAATTATATCTGCATATTTTGCTGTCTCTGTTAAAAATATATCCTGAACAACAAGGAAATTAATCTTTTTAAGTGCTTCTTCTACATGTTTTATGTCAGGGTCACTTACTAAAGGATTTTCTCCCATTATATAAAGAAACTTTATTTCATCTTTTAAAATGTTTTCAAAAATTTCAACAACAGTTAAACCATTTCTATTAGGTAAATCATCCGCTTGCCATTTTTCCTTAAAATATTTAATTGTATCTTCATCTTCCACTGGAAAATAACCTGGATAAAAATTTGGAAGTGCACCCATATCACATGCACCTTGAACATTATTTTGACCTCTTAAAGGACAAAGACCTGCTCCTTTTTTACCAATCTGACCAGTAAGTAAAGCAAGATTTGATAAAGATATAACATTTTCTGTTCCTGTTATATGTTGAGTTATTCCCATTGCCCATAAGATAACAGATGCTTTTGATTTTGAATAGATGTATGCAACCTCTCTTAATTTCTCTATTTCAACACCAGTAATTTTTTCTGTATCTTCAATTGGAAATTTTTCCATAAATTTTAAGTACTCTTCAAAATTCTCAACTCTTTCTCTTATAAAATCTTCATTATAAAGTTTCTCATCAATTATAATTTTTGCAATTGAATTAAAAAGAAAAACGTCAGTTCCATAATTTTGTTGTATTTTTAAATATGCTATATCTGATAAAGAAATTTCCATAGGGTCAATTATTATAAGTTTTGCTCCTTTCTCAACTGCCTTTCTAATTCTATAAGATGTAACCGGCTGTGTTTCACTTACATTTGTTCCTGTCAAAATTATACAATCAGAATAATTTTCAATTTCCTCTAAGGAATTACTCATAGCTCCTGCTCCAATTGTCATTGATAAACCTGCAATTGTTGAAGAATGACACAAACGAGCACAATGGTCAATATTATTTGTTTTTAAGATAGTTCTGAAAAATTTCTGAAATATATAATTTTCTTCATTTGTACATTTTGCTGATGCAAGACCTGCAATTGAATTGTTACCATACTTTTTAATTGTTCTTTCAATATTTTGGCATATAATACTAATTGCCTCTTCCCAATTTATTTCTTCAAAATCATTATTTTTCCTTTTAAGTGGCTTTTTTAATCTATCAGGTGAATTTACATATTCAAATCCAAATTTTCCTTTAATACATAAAAAACCTTTATTTACCAAACTTTCATCATCACCTTTAATTTTTACTATTTCATTATTCTTAACATAAACATTTATTCCACAACCAACTCCACAATAAGGACAAATTGTTTTTATTTTTTTATATTCCCAACTCCTTCCTTTACCTTCTGCATTTATTTCCCTTAAAGCACCAACTGGACAAACTTCAACACAATTTCCACAAAAAACGCATTCAGTTTCTTTAAGTGGTTGATCAAAGCCAGAAATTATATCTGTCTGAAAGCCCCTAAAACCAAAATCAATCGCATTTGCTCCTACAATTTCCTCACATACTTTAACACACCTACCACATAATATACATTTTTCATAGTCCCTTATTATAAATGGAGAACCATCCTTCTGTTTTCTTTTACTTTTTTCCCCTTCATATTCAATTTTTTTAATTCCATATTCATAAGCATATTTCTCTAAAAGACATTCACCTGCCTTTTCACAAGTCATACAATCAAGTGGATGATCTGAAATTATAAGTTGTAATGTCATTTTTCTTAATTCTTTTATTTTTTCCGTTTCTGTAAATATTTCCATTCCATCATATGCAGGATAACAACAAGAAGCAACTGGTCTTTTCTCACCTTTAACCTCAACAATACATAATCTACAAGCACCATTTGGAATTAAATCTGGATGATTACATAAATGAGGAATTTCTACACCATTTTCTTTAGCAACTTCAAGGATTGTTTTGCCTTTTTCTGTTATTATTTCTCTCCCATTTATATATATTTTTATTTTCTCCATTTTCAACTTTTTTCTATTGCCTTAAATTTACAAATAGTAAAGCATAAACCACATTTTATACATTTTTCTTCATTAATTTTATGAGTTTTTTTAATTTCTCCTTCAATTGCAAAAACAGGACAGTTTTTCTTACATAAACCGCATCCAACACATTTCTCTGGTATAATAAAATACCTAATAAGTTCCTTACACTCTCCAGCAATACATTTTTTATCCTTTATATGTAAAATATATTCTTCCTTAAAATATTTTAATGTAGTTAAAACTGGATTTGGTGCTGTCTGACCAAGTCCACATAAACTTGTTTCTTTTATGTAATTACCAAGTTTTTCAAGTTTTTCAATATCCTCTATTTCTCCTTTTCCTTTTGTTATTCTTTCTAAAATTTCAAGCATCCTTTTTGTCCCAATTCTACATGGAACACATTTACCACATGACTCTTTCTGGACAAAATCAAGAAAATATCTTGCAAGTTCAACAGCACAAACTTTATCATCAATAACAATCATTCCACCAGAACCCATTATTGAGCCAAGTTCTGCGAGTGTTTCATAATCGGTTGGAGTATTAAAATATTCAACAGGAATACATCCACCAGAAGGACCCCCTGTTTGAACTCCTTTTATCTTTCTTCCATTAATTGCTCCTCCACCTATTTCATAAATTATTTTCCATAAAGGAGTCCCAAGAGGAATCTCAACAAGCCCTGTATTTTTTACTTTACCAGCAAGTGAAAATATTTTTGTTCCTCCACTTTTCTCTGTGCCTATTTTTGAGAAACTTTCTCCTCCTTCATTTATAATAATTGGGATATTGGCAAATGTTTCTACATTATTTATACAAGTTGGTTTTCCAAATAATCCTTTTTCAGCAGGAAAAGGAGGTCTTGATCTTGGCATACCTCTTTTTCCTTCAATAGATGCAATTAATGCTGTCTCTTCACCACATACAAAAGCACCTGCTCCTTTCTTTATTTCTACATCAAAATCAAAACCAGTTCCAAGAATATTTTTACCAAGTAATCCATATTTATAACACTCTTTAATTGCTTGACTCATATGTAAAACTGCTATTGGATATTCTGCTCTAATATAAAAAAACCCTTTATTTGCACCAATTGTATAAGCACATATAAGCATACCTTCAATAATCTGAAATGGAACTCCTTCAAGTAAAGTCCTATCCATAAAAGCACCTGGGTCTCCTTCATCTCCATTGCATATTACAAATTTCTCATCACTTACCTGATTTTTTACAATTTCCCATTTTTTATAGGTAGGAAATCCAGCTCCTCCTCTTCCCCTTAATTTTGATTTTCTCAATTCTTCAATTACTTTTTCAGGAGTAAAATTTTCAATAACATTTAAAAAGGAAGAAAAACCTCCATAATAAATATAATCCTCAATATCAACTGGATTTATTTCTCCACAATTTTTTAAAACCTTTATTTCCTGTAATTCAAAAAATTTTTTATCTTTTAGAAGAATTCTTTCAACAGGTCTATCTTTTTTGGCATTTTTTATTATCTCATCAATATCATTTATACAAACATTTTGATATAAGAAATTTTCTGAGAATGTTTCAACTTTTACAACAGGAGCACCAGAGCAAAATTTATGACATCCAGTAGGTATAACTTCTATTTCTTTATCTTTCCTTTTTTTAAACTCATTATATAAATCAAGTGCTCCTTTTGCTCTACAACCAGTTATACATACCTTAACCTTTATATTCTTTCTTTTCTTTTCTCTTGTTTTTTTACAATAATCCTTAAAATCTTTTATTTTTCTAAATTTCATTTTAGTGAATTAATAATTTTTCTAACTTTTTCAACATCAAGATTTCCATAATAATCATTATTTATCATCATACATGGAGCAATAAAACAACTACCAAGACAAGCAACTACCTGGAGTGTAAATTTCATATCAGAAGTAGTTTTTCCATTTTCAAGGCCAAATTCATTTTCAAGCATTTCTATTATTTTATAACTTCCTTTAACATGACAGGCAGTTCCTTCACATATTCTTATAAGGTATTTTCCTCTTGGGTAAGTAGTAAATTGAGAATAAAATGTCAAGACACCAAAAATTTTTGACTTTGGAATTTTATTTTTTTTGCATATTTTATCAAGATAATCAAGAGGAATATAATTTTTCTTTTCCTGAATTTCTTGTAAAATTTCAAGATTTGACTTATTTTTCATGGGGGAAACCTCTAATCATTTCAATTGAATGAACTATTAAGTCCTTTAAAATTTCAAAACAATCTTCAACCGCCTTTAAACTCCCTGGTAAATTTATAATTAATGTTTCTCCTTTTATTCCTGCAACACCTCTTGATAATACAGAAAATTTTGATTTTTCATATGTTTTTATTCTTAAAATTTCAGGTATTCCAGGAATATTTTTTTCAATTACATTTTGTGTTGCTTCAGGTGTTATATCTCTTTGACTAAATCCTGTTCCACCTGTGGTTAAAACTAAATCAGCTTCTTTACAAAATTCTATTAATTTTTTCTCAATCATTTCTTTTTCATCAGGAATTATTTCATATTTTATAACATTCCATCCATTTTCTTCAACTTTTTCCTTTAAATATTTTCCACTTTCATCTATTCTTTCTCCTTTAAAACAACTATCACTTATAGTTAAAACTGCTACATCTATCTTTGGAATAACCTCAATTATATCTCCTTTTTTAATAATTCCACCTTTTAAAACCCTTCCAAATATTCCTTCTTTTGGCATAATACATTTACCAACTTTCTTATATATTTCACAGTATAAATGACATTTTTTACCAATTTCAGATATTTCAATAATTGCCTCATTTATTTTTAATTTATCTTTTATTTTAAGTTTTCTTAAATCAATCTTTTCAGTTGTTATATTTTCAGCAAAAATACCTGGTTTAATCTCTATTTTTTCTTTTAAACAAAAAAATTCTTCATTCATTCTTTCCCAAGAAAGTAAACTTACTTGTTTATTTATTCCTTTTTCTGCATGACAATCACCTTTAATACCGTAATCTTCAATAAGTTCAATTCTATCAATAGGCTTTTTAATCTCTCCTTTTTTCTCTCCAATATTAACTGAATAAACAATTCCTTTCATTTATAAATCCCTCAGAAATAATTTTAATGTATAAAAATAAATAATCAAGATAGAGGCCGATCCTCAAATTAAAAGATTATACTTGCTCCTACTTTAATAGCTCTCCTATATTGCTTCAAGTTCTTCTTTTAATATCTCTAATTCTTCCTCTGGAGTAGGATATGGTTTGGAATAATTCAAGTAAGGTAGTCATTAATACCACCAACAACCCAAGCAGGAAATCCCATAAATGCTCTTACCCATCCATAAAGTCCTGTCATTCTATACCAATGTCTTCCTCTCCACATAATCTCACCTCCTCTCTTTATCACATTCTTCACATATTCCATAAAATTGAATTAAATGATTTTTTATTTTGAATTTATATTTTTCAGAGAGTGCTTTTTCTATCAGTATTTTTTCTTCATCAGTAAAATCAGTATAGTCAATTATTTTTCCACATTCAGAACAGACAAGATGATGATGTGTAACTTTTCTTTTTCTTCATAATTTAATTCATATCTTGTTTTTCCATTCCCAAAATCAAATTTATGAATAATTTCCATTCTTGTTAATAAGTCAAGGTTTCTATAAATAGTTGCAAGTCCAATAGCAGGATTTATTCTATGAATAAGAAAATATATATCCTCTGCACTTGGAGGTTTTATTCTTTCTTTTGCAAGAACATCAAGTATAGTCATTCTTGCCTGCGTCATTCTAAATCCTTCCATTATTATCCTTCTATGTATCCATGAATTTCTACAGTATTTCATTTTTTTTCTTTATTGAGAATGATTTTCATTATCAACTATACTACTAAAAATTCTCCCTATCAAGAAATAATAAGTAGTATATTGAAGAATAATTTTAAGAACTTTTGATCTCTCTTTGATAGTAAGATAAAAGGGGTATCATATTCGGAGTTTAAAAAATGAGTAGTTACAAGAAATATTTTAAATTTTAATATATCTTTAGTATTATTGTTCTGGTAAAATACTCCATTTTGCTTGATATTTTAAATTATCCTTTTCTGTGTAAAAATTTGTTAAGTAAATTTTAAAAAAGATGTAGGACAATTTATTTTTAAAAAACTGGATTTATTTAACTGGAATAAAATCAATATCTGAATTTTTCTCCTTTTTAGGCATAACACTTTTTACTTTTTTAAAATTTATTACTTGGTCTGTTATATCTTTCCCCCCAGAAATAACTACATTTTTATCAAAAACATATGAATAACCTTCTCTTTTTGCAACTTCTTCTATATCTTTCTTAACTTTATTGAAAACTTCCAACTGTAAGCCAAATATTATCTGATTTATTTCCTGCTGCATTTCTCTCTGTCTTTCAATTTTTTCTTTTCCACTTAATACTTCAAGTTTCCTTTGTCTATCCATTATTTCTTTTTGTAAACTTGCCATTGCTTCATTCATTGCAGGATGTTGACTCATTACTTTTTCCATATCAACAAAAGCAATATTTTTATTTCTTCCTTTAAAAACTAAAAATAAACAAAATATTACAGCCAAAAACAAAACGACTTCAACAATCAAAATATAAAATATTCTTTTATCTTTTACAAATACTCTTAAATCCATCCTTTTCTCCTTTCGCACATTTTGTGCAATTTATATTTTTGAAACAATTTTTGGTTTTGTCTTCTCTTCATAAATTTTAACCTTTTTAAATCCAATTATCCAGAAAAAAATAAAAAAGAAGAGAAAAGCAAGTATTTTCAATAAAAGAATTTTCAAAAAATATGAAAAAATAATTCCTAAAATAAAACCCATAAGTGGAAAACCATAAATAAATAAAGAAATTTTAAAAAGAATATCATCATCTATTTCAACAAAAACATCATCTCCAACCTCTGCATTTATTCTATTTTCAACTTCAATCAATGGCTCTCTCGGAATAATTTTTTTACATAACCCACAACTTTTACATTTTTCTTTTTCCTCCATTAAAACAACCGCCACACTACCTTTTTTCTCAACAACTTTACCTTTTTCTTTCATTTTTTTCATAATAATCTTTTATTGCTGCCTTTAAACCTTCTTCTGCTAATAAAGAACAATGTTTTTTTATTGGTGGAAGACCTCCAAGAAATTCAACCACATCTTTATTTGAAATTTTTTCTGCTTCTTTTAGTGTTTTTCCTTTTGCAAGTTCTGTAACTACTGAACTTGTTGCTATTGCTGCTGCACAACCAAATGTCTCAAATTTTATATCCTCAATTATTTCCTCTCCCTTTTCATTTTTACCAACCTTTATATATATCCACATAACATCGCCACATATAGGATTCCCTACTTTTCCTATTCCATCTGCATTTTCAATTCTACCCATATTTTTGGGGTTTCTAAAATATTCAAGAACTTTTTCTGTATAATCCATTTTTCACCTCAAACAAATTCAAGCATCCTTTCAAGAGAAATTCTTGCTTTTTTCATTATATCAACTGGTAAATTTATTTCATATTTTTCTTCTTTTAATGAGTAATAAAGTTTTTCTATTGTTATTTTTTTCATATTAGGACATATTTTGCAACTACCAAGACAATAAAATTCTTTATCAGGATTTTCTTTTTTCAATCTATGTAATAATCCTTCCTCTGTTCCTATTATAAATATTTTTGAATTTGATTCTTTTGCCCTTTTAACCATACCAGAAGTTGAATAAATACCATCTGCCAACTTTTGAACTTCAGGGTCACATTCTGGATGAACAATAATTTCTGCATCTGGATATAATTCTTTTGCTTTTTTAACTTCCTCTACTGTAAATTTCTTATGAACAAAACAATATCCATCCCAACAGATAATTTCTTTTTCTGGAACTTTATTTTTAATATAATAGCATAAATTTTTATCAGGCAAAAATATAACTCTTTTTGCAGGAATATTTTTAATAACTTTATCAGCATTGCTACTGGTACAGCAAACATCTGTTATTGATTTTACGTCTGCATTTGTATTTACATAAGATACAACCCATGCATCAGGATATTTCTCTTTCATTTTTAAAACCTCATTATAATCTGCCATATCTGCCAAAGGACAACCTGCATCAAGGTCAGGAAGAAGAACTTTTTTTTCTGGTGATAATATTTTTGCTGTTTCTGCCATAAATTTAACTCCACAAAAAACAATTATTTTTGCTTCTTTAATTTGACTTGCCTTTTTTGCAAGTTCCAACGAATCACCAACAAAGTCAGCAATATCCTGTATTTGAGGTATCTGATAATTATGAGCAAGTATTATTGCTTCCTTTTCTTTTTTTAACTTTAAAATTTCTTCTATCATTTCTTCTCCCAGAAAGGACTTAGTTTTCTCAATTTTTCAACAATGACCGGTAAAACTTCTAAAACTTTATCAACATCTTCTTCTTTATTATATTTACCAAGAGAAAATCTTAAAGAACCATGAGCAATTTCAGGAGAAAGACCAATTGCAAGTAAAACATGGCTTGGTTCAAGTGAGCCAGAAGTACATGCAGAACCACTTGAAGCATAAATCTTTTCAAAATCAAGATTTAAAAGTATACTTTCTCCTTCAACATATTTAACACATAAATTTAATGTATTATAAAGTCGTTTCTCTGGATGCCCATTTATAACTATTTCTGGTATTTTCTCAATTATTCCCTTTTCAAGTTTATCTCTTAAAAATTTAACTTTTTTTATTTCTTCTTCCATTTCTTCAATTGCTATTTCTGCTGCCTTACCAAGACCAACAATTCCAGGTACATTATAAGTGCCTGCTCTTTTTCCTTTTTCCTGTTCCCCTCCATGAATAAATGGCTCAATTTTTGTACCCTTTTTAATATAAATTGCACCAACTCCTTTAGGACCATAAAATTTATGGGCAGAGAGAGAAAGCATATCAACACCAAGTTTTTTAACTGAAACTGGTATTTTGCCGACTGTCTGAACACTATCTGTATGAAAATAAACACCTTTTTCTCTTGCAATTTTTGATATCTCTTCTATTGGCTGGATTGTTCCTATTTCATTATTTGCATGCATTATAGTTATTAAAATTGTCTGGCTCTTAATTGATTTTTCTATAAATTCAACATCTACAATTCCATATTTATCAACTGGTGCATATGTTATTTCATATCCAATCTTACTTAAAAATTTACATGCATTTAAAACTGCATGGTGTTCAATTTGACTTGTAATTATATGATTCCCTTTATTTTTTAATGCAAAAGCAACTCCTTTTATTGCCCAGTTATCACTTTCTGTTCCTCCTGATGTAAAAAATATCTCATCTGGACTTGCATCAATAAGTCGTGCTACATTTTCCCTTGCTTTTTCTATAACTTTTCTATTTTCCCTTGCAATTTCATATATTGAACTGGGATTACCAAATTTCTCACAAAAATATGGCTCCATTTCCTTTAAAACCCTTATATCAGTTGGTGTTGTTGCATTATAATCCATGTATATCATTTTTTTTCTCCCTTAAATTGTAGTTACTATTGCTTTTGTTGGACATCCTTTAATACATAATCCACATGCAATACATTTTTCTGGCTCAAATTTAACTTCATAATTTTCACTCATATATAAAGCACCTGTTGGACAAAGCCCGATACAAACAGAACAATCAGTGCATTTTTCTTTTACCATCTTTATATCACTTTCAATTGGCTGGATACTTACTCCTTTATTTTTAACCTCTTCTATTGCCTTATTTAAATTTTCTTCTTTGCCTTTTAATTCAATTACAAGTGTTCCTTCTTCTTCTGGTGAAACAAAGGCCTTTAATATATTAAACTCAAGGTCATATTTTCTTACAATTGTTGAAATAATTGGTTTATCTATCAAAATAGGTGGAAAATGCATAACAAATTTCTTTTCCATTTTTATACCTCCTTCATTGGTTTAAATTTATATCCACTTTCAGGTTCTGGGAAATAAAAAATTGGCTCTGTTAATAAAAATTCACCTCTCTTTATCCAATCCTTTAAAATTTCTGCTATCTCTTTTGCTTTTCTATAACTTGATAATGAACCAGTTGGAACATCTTTTCCCATTACTTTTATTTTCCCGCTTTTAAGTTGTTTATAATTTACATAATCAATAACTTTTCCTGTTGAATTTGGATAATCATAACTGTAATCAACAACTGGTGCATAAATATCTTCATCAGGAATACTTACCCATTCAAGGATTTTCTCATCTAAAATAGGGATTGGAATACCAACTCCAACAATTAAACTTGTCCCATAGCCGGTCATACTTGCTCCTTTTAAAAATTCTTTTTTCATTTGTTTTAAGTCACCTATTAAGGCCAAAGTTGCTCCAGGTGTCATTGGTATTCCTTTTTGGTTTCTTTTTACATTTGGATTATATTGAGTTCCCCACCATGCTACATATCCAATTCCTCCACCAAGAAAAATTCTTGTTCCAAATCCAATTGTTTTTAAATATGGGTCTTTTAATAGTGGAGATAGTTGACCTGCTGAACAATAATTTGCATTTCCAACTCTTGGCTTTAAAATTCCCATATATGTATAAATTGTTTTATCTGATAGATTCACTGCAACATTATAATTCTGATAACAATTTCTTGGATTGAACAATATTGCTTCATTTATATCATTTATTGTAATTTTTGTTTTTAAATATTTTTTGGGATAGCAGTCAGTTCCATAAGCAAATATTTCAAGTTCAACTTCTTTTCCACTTACAAGATCCTCAATCACATGTCCTCCACCATATTTAAATTCTCCTGGATATTCCGAATTTCTTGGGTCATTTTCAAGTAAAGAAGTAGCCCCAAGATAAATATCAACAGCAGCAAGCCCAGCATAAGCAACTACTCCATTTAAATATACTTTCCCTCCACCAATTTTTATCTTTTCTTTTGCATGCCCAAAATTTAGAAAAACTCCGGATGAACACATTGGACCAAAAGTTCCAGTTGTCACTACATCTACTTCTTCTGCAAGTTTTTTTGAATTTACACTTTTCTTTAATTCAATAATTTCATCAGCAGTTAAAACAACTGCTTTGCCTTTTTTAATCCTTTCATTTATCTCTTTTATTGTTTTCATACATTTCCTCCTTTAAGTCCATTTATTATTATTTCGCTTGCTCTTTTTCCTGATAATAACATTCCCCCAAAAATTGCTCCCATCCTTGGAGAACCAAAAAATGCATTTGCAGCCATACCACATACAATAAGTCCTGGATAAACTTCTTTTGTATTTTCTATTATTTCTTTTTCACCTTTCTCTGCCCACATTGATTTTTCTCCAATTGCCTTTATTCCACCTACTTTTTTCTCTAAAATTTTACAAATTTCACAATCATGACCTGTCGCATCTACAACATATTTTGAAATAATTGCAAGTGGGTCAACATGTAATTTGGCTATTTCAACACTTGTCCAGTTTATAACAACTCCATTTATTTTATTTTCTCTTATTACAACATCCTCAACACTTATAAGATTGAATATTTTTACACCATTTCTTATTGTTCTATAAGTTATCCCTGAAATTGTCTCTATTGCATCAAGTATATAAAAATTTTCTTTATATTTTTTTGCCTTAATCTTAAATTCCTTTATTATATCAATTGCTTCTTCTTGAACAACTATTTTATTAAACATCATCCCTCCACCTGGCATTCCACCACCGACTTTTAAATTTTTTTCAAAAATAACTGTTTTAATTCCATTTTTAGAAAGAAAATATCCACAAATAAGACCACTTGGGCCAGCACCAGCAATAATAACATCTACGTCTGTATTCTTTAAAAAATCTTTCAAATAACTTTCAACAATTCCTTGTGTAATAATTTTTTCCATCTTAATCCTTTTTAAAAAACACTTAAATATCTTTCTCCTGTATCAGGAAAAACAACAACTATTATTTTACCACTATTTTCTTTTCTTTTACCAATTTCTATTGCAGCAAAACAAGCAGCACCTGAAGAAATACCACATAAAATACCTTCTTCTCTAACTAATCTTTTTGCTGTTTCTATTGCATCTTCATATTTTACTCTTATTATCTCATCAATTATTTTTAAATTCAAAACTTCTGGAATAAAGCCAGCACCAATCCCCTGAATTTTATGCCTTCCAGGACTACCTTTTGATAAAACTGGCGAATTTTCTGGTTCAACAGCAACAATTTTAATATCTTTTTTTCTTGATTTTAATATTTCACCCACCCCTGTTATTGTTCCTCCTGTTCCTACACCTGCAATAAAAATATCAATTTTTCCATCAGTATATTCCCATATTTCTTCAGCAGTTGTTAAAACAATTTCAGCACCAAATAAAGATAATAATTTCCTTCTTTCAATACTCATACTTTCAGGCATTGTTAAAATTAATTTATATCCTCTTTGAGCACAAACAAAAGCAAGTCCAATCCCTGTATTTCCACTTGTTGGTTCAATTATTACTGTATCTTTATTTATAAGTCCTTTTTTCTCAGCATCTTCTATCATACTTACAGCAATTCTATCTTTAACAGAACCACACGGATTAAAAGATTCAAGTTTTGCAATTATTGTTGCTTCTATCCCTTCTGTAATTTTATTAAGTTTTACAAGTGGTGTATTTCCAATTAATTCTGTTATATTTTCTGCTATTTTCATTTTTCCTCCTAAATTTGGTAATCAATTATTTCCTTTCTCTTTTCCTTATTTAAAATTAAAATATCTGAAAGTTTTATTGAACTTAAATATTCCTCTATTTTATTTTTTAATCCTTTCCAAATTTCTCTTGCAACACAAACTTTTGATAAACTACATATCTTTTCATTCTCCACACACACAACAAGAGATAGATTCCCTTCAAGAGCAACAATTATATCAATTATTTTTATTTCTTCTGGATTTTTAGCAAGAATAAACCCACCTTTTGCACCGGGTAAACTTTCAATAAATCCTGCTTTTTTTAATTGTAGCATAATATGCTCAAGATATTTTTGGGAAATATTTTGCCTTTTTGCAATTACTTCAACTTTTATAGGTACTCCTTTATAACTTTCAGCCAGTTCAATTATAGCCCTTAGACCATACCTTGTCTTTGTTGATATTTTCATTTTTAGTTCCCTCCTTTAATAATTTTGCTTAATATTTTTATTAAATTAAAAATGAATTTGGAATCTTATCAATAGGTTCAACAAAATATTTTATTTCCTCTTTGTTTTTCTCAACTATTATTTCATTATTTTTTGTACACCTTGCAAATATTTTTAAACTAATATATAAGGAATGATCACTCTTACACCCTTTTAAAATGCCAATTATATTTGTTTTATTGTCTTTCAAAAGAATATCTTCCTCGTCTCTAAAACAGTATAATCTTTTACTTTCATTCTCATCCCTTGCTATAATAAGTTTAAGAAAAGGATTTATTCTAAAATGCTTCCCTATTTTCAATAAATTTACATTCTTTAAGTTAAACTCTCCAAAATTTAATAAATCTTTACATTTTTTTGCAAATATAGGATCTGTTAAAAGACAACCACCAGACGGACAGGGATAATCTTTAATCCCTAAAAAATCAGCCAAAAAAATCTGTTGTTTTCTTGTTTTGCCTTTTATTGATAATAATTTTTTCCTATCAACCCAACCTTCTTTTTCAGGCACTGTAATCGGTAAAAAATGTGCTGAAAGAGGTCTTAAAATTAATCCTTCAAGTTTTGTTTCTTTTTCAATTATCTGTAGGGCGCTAAATGTCTGAGATTTTGGTCTTTGATTTAGAACTTCCCCTGTAATTATAAATGAAAAATTTTCTTTTTCCATTATTTCTTTTGCTTTTTTTAACATCAATATTCTACAATCAATACATGGATTTAAGTTTTTACCATAACCAAATTTTGGATTTTTCACTATCTCTAAATATTCATCTCCAAGAAAAAACGTTCTAATTTCTATTTTAAATTTTTCAGCCATGAATTTTGCAGATGAATTACATCCCTTTTTTCTATTACATTTACAAAATGGAGAGAAAAAATTTATTGCAACAACTTCAATCCCTTGATCTAAAATCAATTTTGTTGCCAAGGTACTATCAAGCCCACCAGATAATAAAGATAAAGCCCTTATTTTCCCCATTATTCTATATCCTTTCCTAAAATTCCATCTTTTGTCAAATTTATATCAGGCCAATTATCATTTGCAGGAAGTATCTTTTTTGCCTCTAAAAATTCAACATGTCCATCAACAAATAAATAATTCCTTGCCCCAGACCAACTCCACCATCCATTTTCTCCATTTCCATGATTATCAAGCCATTCAGCAATAATTACTTTCTTATGTGGATACTTCACTTTGCTTAATTTTTGACCTATTGAAGGCATTATTTTATTTATTTCATATGTATAACTTTTATCATTCATCATATTTATTTGTTCAGGTGAATGATAAAAAGACATAGAATAACCATAAGATGTAGATTCCCATTTTTTTGGAGCAGTTCTATCAGATGGACAATAAAGAATTGATGGATCTTTTTCATTTATTGACTTTTTTATATATGGCATTAATAACTTTCTCCAACCACGACCCATCCATAACCAATAATAAGGAGATAAACTGATAGGATCTTGAGCACATGGAAAATACTCATCATAATCATTTAAATACATATATAAAGAAATTGATATCTGCTTTAAATTATTCATACAAATTGCCTTTCTTGCTTTTTCCCTTGCTTTTTTTAATACAGGTAAAAGCATTGCTGACAAAATAAATATTATTGTCATTGTAAAAATTAATTCAATTAGTGATAAACCAAATTTTAATTTTTTAAATAAATTTTTCATTTTGTTTTTGATAAATAAATTTCTTTCCCTTTATTAGTCAAAAATTTTTCAATTTCAATTTTCTCACCAATTTGACTTTTTGCAAGAAGTAAAGCATCATTTAATATTTCAATATCTTCTTTTTCAAGTTTTATTATTTTATCTATATCCTCATTTTTAAAATCAACCTCTCTTAAAATATCTCTTTTCTCTTTTTCGCTGAGAAAATACAAGATTGAAGCCGGTATTATTATAGGTAATCTTTCTTTTTTACTTACCAATTCTTCTGTAAATTTTAATATAAGTTCAATTAAATTTATTTTTTCAGGCATTATCTTTTTAACCTTATTTAATATTTTTTCTTTTATTAACTCTCTTTTACCCTCCATATATTTTCTATAATAATTCTCACCAACACATTTTTCAGCATAAGCACACCATTCTATACAACTTGGAACATTCTCACGAAAAATATCTTTTTTACATTTTGGACATTTTCTTTTTATCTCATCTGAAAAAAACTCTACTTCATATCCACAATTCTGACATTTTATAACCTCTACTTTTAATTTTCTTGAGTCCTGGCCAGGACATTTAAATGGCATATTTTCACCTCTTTTTATTATTATTATTATGATTATATTACTTTAAATTTATTTTGTCAATAAAACAAATTCACTTATCAAAAATCTGATTTAAATTTTTTTTAAAAATTAGATAAAAAGAGATTTGTTTTTATAAGTCAATAAGAATTATCTATTGACATTATCTTAATTATAGGGTATAATAAAATTCATAGTAATATTTACAGTAATAATAATATTACAAAAATGATAATAAATGGGGGGGAATATGGATATCGAAAGTTGGGATGTTTGGAAAATTTTAAGATGGGCAAGAGATGAATTTGAAGACAAAGTTGCACTAGCTTCAAGTTTTGGTGCAGAAGATGTTTTACTTATTGATATTCTTTGTAAGGTTTATTCTGAAAAAAAATTAAAACCAAAAATTTTTACTATTGACACAGGTAGACTACCTCAAGAGACATATAATGTTATTGAAAAAATTATGGAGAAATATAAAATAGAAATTGAATTTTATTTTCCAGATTTTAGAGACGTTGAGGAGATGGAAAAAAAATATGGTCCAAATTTATTTTATAAGTCAATTGAATTGAGAAAATTATGTTGCAATGTAAGAAAAGTAAAAGTTCTTAAAAGGGCTTTAAAAAATTATAATGCTTGGATTACTGGTTTAAGAAGGGAGCAGTCAATAACAAGAGTTAATATAAAAAAAGTTGAAATAGATGAAGAAAATAAAGGAATAATAAAAATAAATCCTATAGCAGATTGGAAAGAAGCAGATGTTTGGAAATATATAAAGGAAAATAATGTTCCATATAATGAACTTCATGATAAAAATTATCCCAGTATAGGATGTGCACCTTGTACAAGAGCAATAAAACCTGGAGAAGACATAAGGGCTGGTAGATGGTGGTGGGAATCACCTGAACACAAAGAATGTGGTTTACATATACCAAGGAGAAAATAATGGATTATTTAATTCCTCCTCATGGGAAAAAACTGGTTAATAGAGTTTTAGATGAAGAAAGTAAAAAAGAATATAATGAGAAATTGAAATATTTAAAGAAGATATTTTTAAATGAAAGAGAAATTTCTGATTTATACATGATTTCTATAGGGGCTTTCTCCCCTATTGAAGGATTTTTAAACAAAGAAGATTATGAAAATGTAGTGAAAGATATGAGGTTAAAAAATGGGATAGTATGGCCTATACCAATAACTTTATCAATTAGTCAAGATGAAAAAGAAGAAATTTCTAAAGAAAAAGAAATTGCTTTGTTTGATTCTAAAAATAATTGTATAGGAATAATGGAAGTTGAAGAAATTTATGAATACGATAAAAAGAAAGAAGCATTAAATGTATATAAAACAGATGACGAAAAACATCCTGGGGTTTCTTATTTATATTCACAAGAGAAATATTTAATAGGTGGGAAAGTTTGGATGTTAAATGAGCCAATTTGGGAAGAGTTTAAAGATTTTTGGTATACACCTTTTCAAACAAGAAATATATTTATAAAGAAAGGATGGAAGAAAATAGTTGGGTTTCAAACAAGAAATCCCATCCATAGGGCCCATGAATTTATAATAAAAACAGCCCTTGAAATTGTTGATGGTGTTTTTATAAATCCACTTGTTGGTCAAACAAAAAAAGATGATGTGCCAGCACATGTGAGGATGGAATGTTATCAAATATTGATTGATAAATATTTTCCTAAGGATAGAGTTTTTATGGGAGTTTATGGTGGATATATGAGATATGCTGGTCCAAGAGAAGCAGTTTTACATGCGATAGTTAGAAAAAATTTTGGTTGCACACATTTTATAATTGGTAGAGACCATGCAGGAGTGGGTAATTACTATGGACCATTTGATGCCCAAAATATATTTAATGAATTTGAAAAAAAAGAGATTGAAATAGAACCTCTTTTCTTTGAGAATGCTTTTTATTGTAGAAAATGTGGAGAAATGCGCACAATAAAAACTTGTCCACATAATGATGAATATCACTTATCTTTTTCGGGTTCAAAAATGAGGGAAATGTTTAGAGCAGGAGAAATACCACCTGCTGAATTTATAAGGCCTGAAATTGTTAATATTTTAATGAAATGGTATTTAGGTAATAAAGATGAGTAAATTATTTTTAATTCTTATTTCAAGTTTTTTGGCTATTAATATGGGAAGTTCGGGTTATAGTGTTTCATTTGCTTCTTCAGTTGGTGCAGAAATTATAAAAAAAGAAAAAGCAGTTATAGTTTTTACTATATTTGTATTACTTGGCTCTATATTTGCTGGGATAAATGTTGTAAAAACATTAAATAGTAAAATTATACCTAAAGAGATTCTTACACAAGATATAGTTTTAGTTATTTTACTTTCCTCTTCAATTTCTTTATTTATTGCTAATATTTTTAAAATACCACAATCAACAAGTATAATAACTATTGCCTCTTTCGCCGGAATTGGTTTATACTTTAAAAACCTTAACACTCTTTTTTTAATTAAAATTTTAATCTTATGGACTATAATGTCTATTTTTGTTTATTATTTTACATATTTAATATGGAAGAAAATATATCCTCCTAATTTTAAAAATATAAAAATTTATGAAAAGATATTTTTAAATGTGGAAAGGCTTAAAAAATTTACATTGTTTACTGACCTATATAGGAGTTTTGGAATTGGTACTAATAATGTAGCAAATGTTGTTGGACCACTTTATGCAGCAAAAATAATTTCTCCATATGAAGGTTTTTTTATTTATTCATTTCTATTTGGACTTGGTGCGTATATTTTGGGTAGAAAAGTAATAACTACTATTTCTAAAGATATAATTTATATTGGAATTGCTTCATCTTCTATAATTTCACTTGTTGTATCAACTGTAATTATTTTATGTTCAATTTTAGGTATTCCTGCTCCATATGTACAATTTTCAACATTTTCTATATTAGCAATTCATACTTTAAAAGAAGAGAAGAAACACTTAGAAACATTTATTAATCATCCATTATCTAAAAAAATAATTAAAATTTGGATAATTACACCAATTTTAAGTTGTTTTATTTCTGGATCTTTACTTTATTTTTTAAAAAAATGATTAAAATAAAAAAAGAAATATTTGATGAAATGATAAAGCATTGTAAAGAAGAATATCCTAAAGAAGCATGTGGAATTTTGGCTGGCGAAAATGCCGAAGTTAAAAAAATTTATAAAATGAAAAATATAAATGAGAGCCCAATTTCATTTTTTATGGATCCGCAAGAACAAATTTCTGTTATGAAAGATATAAGAAAAAATAATTTTGAAATGATAGGAATTTATCATTCACATCCATTTACTCATCCTTATCCATCTGAAAAAGATGTATCACTTGCTTTTTACGAGGATGCTTCTTATATAATAATTTCACTTTCAGATTTCAATAATCCCTATGTGAAATCTTATAAGATAAAAAATGGGAAAATTATAGAAGATGAAATTATAATGGAGGAATAACATGGTATACATTTTAGGAACAAACCATAAATATTCAAATAAAATTATAAGAGAAAAGTTAAGTTTCTCAAAGGGAGAAATTTTGCATTTTTTTGATTTATTAAAATTTAAACGGATTTTAGAGGCGGTTGTTCTTTCTACATGTAATAGAATTGAAATATATTTTACTGGAGAATCTAAAAATGTAGTTGATGAAGTTATTAGTATTTTTGAAGAAGTAAAGAAAATAAAATTTTCTGATTTTTGTAATTATTTTTATCTTTTTGAAGATAGAGATGTTTTAAGGCATCTTTCAGAAGTTGCATCTGGAATTGATTCTTTAATTATAGGAGAAACAGAGATAAAAAAACAAGTTATAGATGCTTATTTGTTATCGGAATCTTATGGAATGGTAAACAACATTCTAAAAAATATTTTTATAAATTCATTAAAAATCTCAAAAATAGTTAGAAGAGAAACAAAACTAAATGAAGGTAAAGTTTCTGTTGGAAGTGTTACAGTTGAATTTTTAAAAGAAAAATTAAAAACTATTAAGGATAAAAAATTTTTAATAATTGGTTCTGGGAAAGTAAGTGAAACTATATTATATTATTTGAAAAAAGAAAATTGTTCTCTTATATTTATTGGGAATAGAACATATGAAAAGGCAAAATATCTTGCTGAAAAGTTTAATGGTTTTGCATTTAAGTTTGACAAATTGTATGAATTTTTAAAAATTTGTGATATATGTATTTGTTCCACATCAAGTCCACATTTTGTTATAAAAAAAGAAAAATTCTCTAAAAGAGATAAAATTTTAATTATAATTGACCTTGCTTTACCAAGAGATGTAGATCCTGAAATAGGAAAAATTAAAAATGTATTTCTTTACCATCTTGAAGATTTGAATAATATAATAGAAAAAAATATTGAAAAAAGAAAAATAGAAGCAGAAAAAGCAAAAAAAATAATAAATGATTATGTAGATAGAATATGGGAAAGAGAATTTATAAAATTGGAACAAGGCCAAGTAATCTTGCAATAAAACAAGTTGAAGAAATAATTGAAAAATTAAAAAAAATGAATATTAATATTGAATATGAAATTGTTAAAATAGAAACCACAGGAGATATTGATAAAAAAACACCTCTTACTTTTTTTGAAGGAACTGATTTTTTTACAGATAAAATTGAAGAAAAATTATTAAAAGGTGAAATTGATTTTGCTGTTCATAGCGCGAAAGACCTACCAGATGAAATAAAAGATGGACTTATGATAGCATGCATCACTGAATCTTTAAATCCTTATGATGCTCTTGTTTCAAGAAATAACAAAAAAATCCATCAATTACCTTATGGTGCCAAAATAGGAACAAGTAGCGAAAATAGAAAAAGACAGTTGAAAAATTTTAGAAATGATTTTAATATAATAGATATAAGAGGGAATATTGAAGAAAGAATAAGTTTGATTGAAAAACTTGGGCTTGATGGTATTATTGTAGCAAAATGTGCATTATTACGGTTAAATCTTGAGTATTTAATTACTCAAACAATCCCATTTGAAATTATAAAACCTCATCCTCTTCAAGGGTGTCTTGCAGTTGAAATTAGAAAGGATGATTTTCAATTGAAAGAGATGTTTAAATTAATAGATAAAAGAAAAAATGAAGACAGGTAAAGTTTATATAATTGGTGCTGGACCTGGAGATCCAGAATTGATAACATTAAAAGGGAAAAAAGTTTTATCTCAATGCGATGTTGTTATTTATGACTCTCTTGTTGAAAAATCAATTTTAAAGTATGCAAATAAAAAGGCAGAATTAATATGTGTGGATGAAATATGTGAAAAACAAAAAGAAACTTTTATAGATAAACAAGATATTATAAATAAAACCATTCTTATAAAAGTCAAAGAAGGGAAAAATTTAGTTCGTCTTAAAAATGGAGATCCATTTATTTTTGGGAAAGCAAGGGAAGAAATATCTTTTTTGGAACAGAATAATATAGAATATTATATTATTCCGGGAATAACCTCAGCAAATTGTGCAAGTGTCTATTCTGGTGTTCCCTTGACAATGAGGAATATATCCTCAAGTGTTATATTTTTAACTGGCCATCAAATAAAAAATGCTAACAACCAGATTAAATGGGATATTATTTCAAAACTTGAGACAATTGTATTATATATGGCTTCTAAAAACTTAAAAAATATATTTGAAAAATTGATAGAAAATGGTATGGATAAAAAAACTCCATTTGTTGGTATTTACAATGTAAGTAATATTGGACAAAGGATAATTGAAGGAGAAATTGGATATATAGAGAATCATCTATCTGAGTTAAATGCTCCATTAATAGTAATAATAGGAAATGTTGTTAAAGAAAGATTTAAATGGTTTGAAAAAAGGAAAAAAATTTTATTTTTTGGTTTATCTCCAAGAAGGTATTTTGAAGATGGTATTATATTTCACCTACCATTAATTGAGATAAAGGAATTGGAAGATTATTCTGAATTTGATAATGAATTGAAAAAAATTAATGAATATGATTGGATTATATTCACAAGTAGATTTGGAGTAATTCATTTTTTTAAAAGATTGTTCCATTTAAGTTATGATACAAGATATATAGCAAATTTAAAAATTGCTGCAATAGGAAGTTCAACAGGAAATAAGTTAAAAAGATATGGAATTATTCCTGATATTATACCAAGTAAAGAATCTTCAATTGGTTTAATAGAAGAATTTAAAAAAATTGAAATAAAGTATAAAAAAATTTTTTTACCAAGAAGTGATATCTCTGATAAAAACTTAAAAATTGAATTGGAGAAGATGGGCTGTTACGTAAAAAGTATACCTTGTTATAGAAATGTTATTCCAGAAAATATACCAAATATTGATTTTTCTCTTTTTGATGAGATAATATTTACAAGTCCTTCTACAGTGAGAAATTTTAAAAAAATATTTAAAAAATTACCTAAAATAAATATAAGATGTATAGGAGAAATAACAGAGAAAGCACTAAAAACTGAATTTTATAATGAAAATGAAAAGATTTAGAATATTAAGAAAAAACGAAACAATACGAAATTTGATTTCTAATATTAGTATTACAAAAAACGATATTATTTTACCGTATTTCGTAAAAGAAGGCAAAACAGAGAATATTTCATATATGCCAGGTATTTTTAGATATTCTGTGGATAATCTTTTAAAAGATTTAGAAGAAAATTATACTAAAAATTTAAGGTGTATAATCCTTTTTGGTGTTATTGACAAAAAAAATGAAAAGTTTAATTCTTATGGAATTTGTGAAAAAGCATATTCTGAAAATGGAATTGTCCAAAAAGCAATAAAAAAAATAAAAGAAAATTTTCCAGACATTATAATTATATCCGATATCTGCTTATGTAATTATAGCAAAAGTGGACATTGTGGAATTGTAAAAGAGAAAATGGGAAAAGTTTTTATTGATAATGATGATACCTTAAAGATTCTTGCAAAAATAGCAATTTCACATGCATATTCAGGAGTAGATTTTGTTGCTCCATCATCAATGATGGATTTTCAAGTTAAAACAATTAGGGAATATCTTGATAGCCAAGGTTTTAAAGAAATTGGGATAATTTCTTATACGGTTAAATATTCATCTAATCTTTATTTACCTTTCAGAGATATAGTTTTTTCTAATTTACAATTTGGTGATAGGAAGACATATCAGATGGATTTCAGAAATTTTGATGAATGTATAATTAAGGCAAAACAAGATATTGAGGAAGGAGCAGATATACTAATGGTAAAACCATCTTTACCTTATCTTGATATTATATATAGAATAAAAAATGAATTCAGATACCCTTTGTGTGCTTATAATGTAAGTGGAGAATATTTTATGGTTAAACAATATTGCAAAAAATTTGGCAAAGATATAGAAAAAGATATAATTTTTGAAATTTTAACATCAATTAAAAGAAGCGGTGCAGATTTTATAATTACATATCATGGGAAGGAAATTTTAAAATGGATATAAATAAAAAGTTATATCTGATTTCTCAAAAATATATGGTTGAAGGTGTAAATAGCCCTGTAAGAGCATTTAAGATATTTGGTATACCACCAATTTACATTAAAAAAGGTAATGGTTGTTATATCTACGATGAAAATAATAAAAGATATATTGATTATAATTGCGGTTGGGGAAGTTTGATTTTTGGACATTCAAACAAAGAAATAATAAATGAAATTAAAAAATATATTAGATATGGGATCTATTTTGGAACTAATAATAAAAGAGAAATTGAATTTTCATCCTTGATAAGAAAAAATTTTAAAGTGGCAGAGAAAATAAGATTGACAAATTCAGGGACAGAAGCAGTTATGACAGCAATAAGGTTAGCCAAAGCTTTTACAAAAAAAGAAAAAATAATAAAATTTGAAGGATCATATCATGGACATGTTGATTATCTTCTTGTAAAAGCAGGTTCTGGTTCTTTAACATATAATATTAAAATAAGTGACGGAGTCAACGATGAATTTGTAAAAAATACAATAGTACTTCCTTTTAATGATTTAGAAATAGTAGAAAAAACATTTAAAAAACTTAATAATATTGCTTGTGTAATTGTTGAACCTGTTATGGCAAATTGTGGAGTAATAATTCCTTTTTCTGATTATTTGATAGGGCTTAGAAATTTATGTGAAGAATATAATGTAGTTTTGATTTTTGATGAAATTATAACTGGCTTTAGATTATCAAAAGGGGGAGCATGCGAACTTTTTAAAGTATATCCTGACCTTTTATGTCTTGGTAAAATAATAGGTGCAGGATTCCCAATAGGTGCTGTATGTGGGAAAAGTCAAATAATGAATCTTTTGGCTCCAAAAGGGAATGTTTATCAAGCAGGAACTTTTAGTGGAAATCCTATCATACTTACAGCAGGAATAGCAACAATAAAAAAATTAATGAAAGAAAACCCATATAGAAAATTAAAGAAAATGACTGATTATTTTTGTCAGAAAATTGAAAAAGTTTTTATGGATTGTGGAATACCGATAAAAGTAAACCATATATCTTCTATTTTTTCAATATTCTTTATAGATAAAGATGTAAAAGATTACAATGATGCAATTAAACAAAATATTGACCTATTTAAAAATTTTTATCTTTATATGTTGAAAAAAGGAGTTTATTTTTCTCCTTCTCCATTTGAAGCAAATTTTTTATCAACAGAACATTCAATAAAAGAAATAGATTTGACACTTGAATTAATATATGAATTTTTAAAAGGAGGTCAAAATGGAAATATATTTAAATGGTAAAAAAATAGAGGTAAAGGATAATATAACAGTGTTAGAACTTTTAAAAGAAAAAAATATTAGGCCAGAAGTTGTAACTGTTGAAGTAAATGATAGAATATTAAAAAGAGAAGAATTTGAAAACTTTGTATTAAAAAAAGGAGATATTGTTGAGTTTGTATTTTTTATGGGAGGGGGTGTTTCAGAAAATATATTAAAATTAATAGGGAATACACCAATGGTGAAATTAAATAAAATACCTGAACCAGATATGGCTGAAATATATGCTAAACTTGAATCTTTTAATCCAGGTGGAAGTGTTAAGGATAGGATTGCATTAAGTATGATTGAAGATGCTGAAAGAAAAGGTATATTAAAAAAAGGATCTACAATTATTGAACCAACAAGTGGGAATACAGGCATTGGACTTGCTATGGTATGTGCAGTTAAAGGGTATAAATGTATATTAACCATGCCTGAAACTATGAGTTTAGAAAGAATTTATATACTTAAATCATTTGGCACAGAAATAGTTTTAACTCCAGGCATAGAAGGAATGAGTGGAGCAATTAGAAAGGCAGAAGAATTGCTTAAAAAAATACCAAATTCATTTATGCCTCAGCAATTTAAAAATCCGGCAAATCCTGAAATACACAGAAAAACTACTGCAAAAGAGATTATTGAACAAACAAACGGAGAGATTGATGCTTTTGTTGCTGGAGTCGGAACCGGTGGAACAATAACTGGTGTAGGAGAAGTATTAAAAGAGTATAATAAAAAAATAAAAATTTTTGCTGTAGAACCAGAGACAAGTGCTGTACTATCTGGTAAACCCCCAGGACCACATAGAATTCAAGGAATAGGAGCAGGTTTCATTCCAGAGATATTAAATTTAAATATTATAGATGAAGTTATAACTGTTAGTGATGAAGATGCTTTTAATCTTACAAAAGAGTTAGCAAGAAAAGAAGGAATATTTTGTGGTATTTCTTCTGGTGCTGCTTTATATGGTGCATTAAAAGTTGCAAAAAAATTAGGAAAAGGTAAAAAAATAGTTACTATTTTCCCAGATACTGGTGAAAGATATTTCTCGATTGAACAATATTTTCAAATATAATTAATGGAGGTAAAAATGAGTTTTATAAAAGGACTTAAATGTAGAGAGTGTGGTAGGGAATATCCAGAAGAACCAATATATGTTTGTGAATGGTGTTTTGGTTCATTAGAAGTAATTTATGATTATGATGAAATAAAAAAAGTATTTAAAAGAGAAATAATTGAAAAAAGAAATAAAAATATGTGGAGATATAAGGAACTTTTACCTTTAAGAGAGGAGCCAAAAGTAGGGTTTAATACTGGTTTTACTCCCTTATTTAGAGCAAAAAATCTGGAAAAAAGATTAAATGCGAAAGAGATATATATAAAAGATGATTCTGTAAATCATCCAACACTTTCTTTTAAGGATAGAGTTGTTTCTGTTGCTATTTCAAAAGCCATTGAATTTGGATTTAATATTGTTGCTTGTGCATCAACAGGAAATCTTGCAAACTCAGTTGCTGCAATGGGAGCTTTTTCTAATTTAGAAAGATTTATATTTATTCCAGCAGACCTTGAAAAAAGTAAGATAATAGGAAGCGCCATTTATAATCCAATCGTTATTGCTGTAGAGGGTAACTATGATCAGGTAAATAGATTATGTACAGAAATTGCATCAAAATATAAATGGGCTTTTGTAAATATAAATATAAGACCATACTATTCAGAAGGTTCAAAAACTTATGGGTATGAAATTGTTGAACAATTAGGATGGAAAACACCAAAACATATAATTGTCCCTTCTGCTGGCGGTTCTTTAATTACAAAAATATGGAAAGGTTTGAAAGAATTTCTCTTATTAGGTTTAATTGAAAAATTAGAAACAAAATTATATTGTGTTCAATCAGAAGGGTGTTCTCCTATTGTTAGAGCCATAAAGGAAAATACGGAAATAATAAGACCTATAAAACCAAACACTATTGTAAAATCTCTTGCAATCGGAAATCCTGCAGATGGTGTATATGCAGTAAGAGCAGTCAAAGAATCAAATGGATATGGAGAGGAAGTAAGTGATGAAGAAGTTATAAATGGAATAAAATTACTTGCAGAAACAGAAGGAATATTTACAGAGACAGCAGGAGGTGTTACTGTTGCTGCAGCAAAAAAACTTATTGAAAAAGGGATTATTCCTCCTGATGAATCAATTGTAATTTCTATAACAGGAAATGGTTTGAAGACACAAGAGCCATTATATGATAAAATTTCTCAACCTATAAGAATAAGACCAAACTTAGATTCTTTCGAAGATATGTTAAAAAATTTAAAAAGTTTAAGGAGGTGAATATGGTAAAAGTAAGAATTCCTCAGCCATTACAAAAATATGTTGATAATCAAACGGAAGTTTTTGTTGATGGTAAATATGTTAAAGAAGTTTTGGATATGTTAATTGTTAATTATCCTTCTCTAAAAGAAAAAATTTATGATGAAAATGGGAATTTGAGAAGATTTATAAATATTTATGTTAATGACGAAGATATAAGATTTTTAAGTGGAGAAAATACATCTGTTAAAGAAGGAGATGTAATTTCAATTATTCCAGCAATAGCAGGAGGAGAAAATGTTATTAGATGATAAAAAAATTGAAAGGTATTCAAGACAAATTATATTAAAAGAGATTGGAGGAAAAGGTCAAGAAAAACTTTTAAATTCTAAAGTATTAATAATAGGAGTGGGTGGCCTTGGTAGTTCATCTGCATTTTATCTTGCAGCAGCAGGTATTGGTGAAATAGGTCTTGTTGATTCTGATAATGTTGAATTAAATAATCTTCAAAGGCAAATATTACATTTCACAGAAGATATTGGTAAAAGCAAAGTTGACTCTGCAGAAGAAAAATTAAAAAAATTAAATCCTGATGTAAAAATAAAAAAATATAAAATTAGATTGACTTCACAGAATATTTTGGATATAATTGATGAGTATCCATTAATAGTGGATGGTTCTGATAATTTTCCTACAAGATATCTTGTAAATGATGCCTCTATATTAAAAAAGAAAGTCCTTTTCCATGCAGGAATATTAAGATTTGAAGGACAAGCAATAACAATAATTCCAGGTGAAAGTGCTTGTTATAGATGTTTATTCCCTGAACCTCCTCCACCTGGTTTTGTTCCAAGTTGTCAAGAAGCAGGAGTAATTGGAGTTATTGCAGGAATTTTAGGTTTAATTCAAGCAAATGAAGTTATAAAATATATATTAAATATAGGTGAACTTCTAACAAATCAACTTTTAATTTTTGATGCATTAAATTCAAATTTTAGAAAGGTAAAAGTTTATAAAAACCCCAAATGTGCAATATGTGGAGAAAATCCAACAATAAAAGAATTAATAGATTATGAAGAATTTTGTGGTTTAAGGAGAAAGGAGGATAAAAATGGCTAGAAAAATTGTTAATCTTGTTTTTCCCCAGGTTCTTATAAAAAAACCAGTTATATTTACAGTTTCTAAAAAATATAATATAATACCAAATATAAGAAGAGCCAAAGTTACAGAAACTGTCGGGGAAGTAACTCTTGAGTTTACTGGGAAAAAAGAAAATTTAGAAAAAGCAATAAGATATCTTGAAAGAAAAGGAATTAAAGTTGAAGAAGTACCTGGAGATTTAATAGAGTGAGGTGAATATGAGAAAAATATTTCAATCAATTAGTGAAAAAGATATTACAAGAGCAATTGTAAAAAAATTTTATGAAGAATTTTATGAATATGCAGAGAGTGATGTTATTATTATTGGTGCAGGTCCAAGCGGTCTTATGGCTGGAAGAGAAATAGCAAAAAGGAAATTTAAGGTATTGATTGTTGAGAGAAATAATTATCTTGGAGGAGGTTTTTGGATAGGTGGTTATTTAATGAATAAGGTTACTTTAAGAGCACCGGCGGAGAAAATACTTAAAGAATTAAATGTTCCTTTTGAAGAAACAAAAAAAGGACTTTTTGTTGCTGATGGACCTTTTGCCTGTTCAAAACTTATTGCTTCTGCATGTGAAGCTGGAGTTAAATTTGTAAATATGAGTGTTTTTGAAGATGTTGTTTTGAGAGAAGAAAATAAAATACAAGGTGTGGTTATAAATTGGACGCCTGTAAGTGCTTTACCAAGACAAATTACATGTGTAGATCCTGTTGCTCTTGAAAGTAAAATTGTAATAGATGCTTCCGGTCATGAAGCGGTTGTTTGTAAGAAACTTGAGGAAAGAGGTATTTTAAAGACAAAGGGTTATGGTGGGATGTGGGTAGATTCTTCAGAAGATTTAATTGTTGAACATACAGGAGAAGTTATAAATGGTCTAATTGTTTGTGGTATGGCTGTTTCTACTTTATATGGACTACCGCGTATGGGACCAACTTTTGGAGCAATGCTTCTTTCAGGACGAAAGGCTGCAGAGATTGCTATTAAAAATTTATGAAAATTTTTCTTATTATATATGATACATTTAATTATCCAAAATTTAATTTAAAAGAAATTATTAGTTTTATTAGTAAAAAATTTCCTTATATTGAAATTAAAAAAAGAACTGATTTTTTCAATTATTGGATAAAAAAAGATGAGATAAAAAATTTTGCTGAAGAATTTGTAAAAATAAGAGTAAGAGATAGAAAAAAAATTTTAAAAAATGAAAGTATTTTGCCTGTAGAAATTGAGTATGAAATAAAAAGAATAAGAGGCGTGATAAAGAGCCATGGAATTATTTATGATGGTTTTGAATTTCAAAATATTTGTGGGAAAATTATAAGTAATAAAGATAAGAAAGAAATGAATAGAAACTATATAAATATAATATTAACTAATCAACTTATAGCCACTTTTGATGAATATGATAACTCATACCATTTAAGGGTAATAATTCTTGGTTCTCCAAATATAATATCAACAACAGGAATAATAGAGGCACTTGCCAAACCAAAAGAGTATTATTTTAAAATTCAGATGGGATATAATGAAATGGAATTGAAAGATGAATTTAAAGATAGGATAATTAATTTTGAAGATAAAGAAAAAATAACAGAGATACTTAAAGGATATTTCTCTCAGGCAATTTTTTACCATGTTTATGGAGAATTATTTTGTAATGATAAAGGATGCAGATTATATAATTCTCACTGGCAACAAGATGCAATTTTTTCTCAAATTGAAAGTAAATATGATTTTTGTGAAAAACACAAAAAATTATTAAAGAAACAATGTTTTTAAAATTTATTGAAACTATCTTATTTTACATTTATGAAATTTTTCCATCTTTAATAATTGGATTTTTCATAAGTGGCCTTGTACATGAATTCTTTTCAATAAAATTTGTAAACAGATATTTAAAGACAGGAGGAGTTAAGGGGATTTTTTTTGCAACTTTAATTGGAACAATGGTTCCTGTTTGTTGTTGGGGTTCTTTACCAATTGCTATTACTTTCAGAAAAAAAGGTGCTTCACTTGGACCAATTTTTTCAATTCTAATTGCAACTCCTGCAACTTCAATAAATGCAATTATTATAACATGGAAATTACTTGGTTGGTTATTTGCGCTTTTTCTTTTTATTTCAGTTATAATTACAGGTGTTATTGCTGGAATTATCGGAGATAAAATTGTAATTGATAAAGTATTTGAAATAAATGAATTTGAGTATTTTATAGAGGAAAAAAAAATTTTGAAAGAGAAATTAAAGGGTATTTTTAAATATGCCTTTTTTGACCTTCCAAAGGAAATATGGAGGGAATTATTACTTGGCATATTTATTGCTGGATTTGTTAATTCTTTTTTTCCAATTTCTTATTTTATAAAAAATTATTTAATTGGGTATAAAGGATATATATTTGCTGTTATAGTTGGAATTTTAATGTATATGTGTGCGACAATGAGTGTTCCAATAGTTCATTCACTTATAAAAAATGGTATGGAAGTTGGTTCTGCTTTTTCATTTTTAATGATAGGGCCAATAACAAGTTATGGGTCTCTGCTTGTTTTAAGAAAAGAATTTGGATTAAAAGTTTTAATATTCTATCTTATAGTTATTTCTTTTTTTAGCATTTTATTTGGATATATTTTTTCACTAATATTGAATTTTTCCCAGTTGTCTTAAATAAGGACCTAAATTAAAATATTTAAAATAATACAATTTCTTCTTTCTTTACTTGTTTTTCCTTTATCCAGCAGAAAAGAACAGGTGTTATATATAAAGTTATAAGTTCCCATGTCATCCCCATAACTATTGGTATACTCATAGGCATCATAACCTCTGAGCCCCTTCCAATTGATGTTAAGACAGGATATAAAGCAAGAACTGTTGTTACTGTTGTCATAAAACAGGGACGTGCCCTCTTTTTCGCAGATTCAATAGTTAGGTATCTTACCTCTTCAATATCCTTTGCCTTCTTCTGAGAAAACTGTTGAGTTAAATAGGTTCCAACAACAACAGCATCATCAGTCGCAACTCCAAATAAAGCCAGAAGACCAACCCATACAGGAATACTTATATTATATGTCTTAAGATTGAATAATTCCCTTAAATTCACACCAAAAATCGCAAAGTTTAAAAACCAATCCTTTGAAACAAGAAACATACCAAAAAATGCTCCTCCCCATACACAAAAAAGTTGAAGAAATACAATTAGTGTTAATGAAGGTAATTTAAATTGAAAATAAAGAATTAAAAATATTAAGAAGATTGCAGATGGCAAAATAACTTTTAATCTTCTCTGAAAACTTAATTGTTGCTCATAACTTCCAGCAAATGTATAAAATACACCTGCTGGCAATTTTAATTCACCTGATTTTATCTTATCTTCAATATATCTTTTACAACTCTCAACAACCTCAACTTCAGGATACCCAACCTTCTTATCAAATAAAACATAGGAAACAAGGAATGTTCCTTCACTTTTTATCATTGTTGGACCTGGAATAATTCTTATTTTAGCAATTTGCGATAAAGGGATATGTGAACCATCCTTTGAAGGAACAAGAATATTCCCTAATTCATCGGGATTATCCCTCAATTCTCTCATATATCTAACTCTAACAGGATACCTTTCTCTTCCCTCAACAGTTAAGGTTATTGGTATTCCACCAATTCCAACCTCAATAACATCCTGAACATCTCTTATAGTTATACCGTATCTTGAAATATTTTCCCTGTCTATATCTATCTCAATATATGGTTTTGCTATCAATCTATCAGGGATAACAGATGATGGTTCAACATAAGGAACTTCTTTTAAATATGAAGCAATTTTAAAACCAGTTTCTTCTATCTCCTTTAAATTTTGTCCAAAGATTTTGACTCCCATTGAAGATCTCATTCCTGTTTGAAGCATAACAATTCTTGCAGCAATTGGACCAAGTTTTGGAGCAGAGGTTGCTCCGGGAACAATTCCTGCTTTATTTATAATCTCATTCCATATATCATCCGGTGTCTTTATATTTTCTCTCCATAATCTTTTTCTTTCACCTGTTTTAGGATCTGGTTTAGAATATTCTGGTTTATATGTTATTATTGTTTCAATCATATCAATTGGAGCAGGATCAAGAGGTGTTTCTGCTCTTCCTATTTTTGTGACGACATCTTCTATCTCAGGAATGCTTAATATATACAAGTTTTGTTTTTTTGCTATATCAGTTACCTCTCCAATTGATGTATGAGGCATAACAACAGGCATAAATAAAAATGATCCTTCATCAAGTGTAGGCATAAATTCCCTTCCAAAGCCAGGAAACTTATGGGAAAGATAAACATATAGAGACGTTTCCTTTAACTTATTTTCTTCCATTCCAATTTTTTTCAAAAGAAGAACTAAAGGGGAAGAGAACTTCTGAAATCCAAAATAAGCCATAAATCCAAACATTGCAATTAAAACTGGAAAAAATATGAATAAAGGTTTTATTTTTAAAAGAAAAGACAAAATTTTAGGATAAAATTTTATAAAAATTAAAGCAAGAACACCCCAGAAAATTGATGGCAGAAAAACTATAGTAAGATTTTTGAAAAATCCCTTTTCAATACCAATAGGCATCCATATTCTTGTAAGAAGTAAAAGAAGATAAAAAGAAGCAAGAGCACCTGTTAAAAAATCAATATATTTGTTTTGAATCTTTTTTGATAAATATAAATGAAGAAAAAGGAAATATATACCTCCAAGGAAAATCGGTATACCAAACCACTTATTTATAAAAACCCATCCAATTACTCCCAAAAAAATTAATAAAATAGAACTCATTATTTTTGTTTTCTTTGAATATTGCCGGGGAGTTAAAAAAATGTGAATTAGTGTTGGAAGACAAGTTAAAGCAATAATTATTGAAGATATAAGAGCAAATGTTTTTGTATAGGCAAGTGGCTTAAAGAGTTTTCCCTCAGGACCTGTTAAAGCAAAAATTGGTAAAAAAGAAAAAATAGTTGTTGCTATTGCAGTCATTATTGCTGACCCAACTTCACTTGCAGCATTATAAACAATAAAGAGGGAATTTTCTTTTTCTTTTCTTAAGGAAAAATGTCTTACGGTATTTTCACAAAGAATAATCCCCATATCAACCATTGTTCCAATTGCAATTACTATCCCTCCCAAACTCATTAAGTTTGACTGGACATTAAAAATTTTCATAAAAATAAATGAGAGAAGAATTGCAAGTGGTAAGTTGAAAGAGATTATAAAACTGCTTGAAATATGATTTAAAATTAAAAACACAACAAAACAAGTTATGATCACTTCAAGTATAAGGGTATTCTGTAATGTATAAAGTGTTTCCCTTATAAGTTGAGTTCTATCATAAAAAGGCACTATTTTAACCTTTGAAATCCTACCATCAGAGAGTGTTTTTTCTGGGAGCCCTGGGCCTATTTCTGCTATCTTTTTTTTAACTCTGTTTATAACTAAAAGAGGATTTTCTCCATATCTACAAGTAACAACTCCACCAACAACTTCTCTATCCTTTCTAATAAGGAGACCCCTTCTAAATGCAGGTCCAGTAGAAACATTTGCAACATTTTTAATAAATACAGGGACATTATTATACTCTTTAATAACTGTATTTTCTATATCTTCAATTTTTTTTATAAAACCCTTTCCCCTTATTATATATTCAACTCCATTCCATTCTATAGTCTTAGCCCCAACATCAATGTTTGACTTTTTAATAGCATTAACAACTTCACCAATACTAACTCCGTACTGCCTCATTGCATCCGGGTCCACATCTATCTGATATTCTTTAACAAATCCACCGACAGAAGCAACCTCACTAACTCCCTCAACTGACTGAATAGCATATCTCACATACCAGTCCTGAATTGACCTTAATTCCTGTAAGTCAAACCCTTCTCCTTCTAATGTGTACCAGAAAATCTGTCCAAGAGGAGTTGCGTCAGGTCCAAGATATGGGACAACCCCCTCGGGTAAAAGTTTTTGAGATACATTCAATCTCTCTATTACTCTGCTTCTTGCCCAATAATAGTCAATATTATCATTAAAAATAACAAAACAGGTTGAAAATCCAAACATTGAATAACTTCTTATTGTTTTAACTCCTGGTATCCCTTGAAGAGAAATTGAAAGTGGATATGTAACTTGATCCTCAACATCTTGTGGAGAACGGCCTTCCCACTCAGCAAAAACAATAACTTGCTTTTCTCCTATATCTGGAATTGCATCAACAGGTATTGGATTTCTTAAATCTGCCTTATATTCAAAAGGCATAAAATAAAATCCAGCAATAATTATAAAAGAAATTAATAAGAATGTTATAAGTTTGTTTTGAAGAAAAAAAAGTATAAATCTATCTATCATCCCTTTTGTTTTTATCTTTTCATTCATTTTTCCCTTTAATGATGATGTATATCAACTGAATCTTCAAATTCAATTTTTTCTTCTGACATAATCTTCATCATACTTTCTTTCCCTTTTATCTGTAATGTTGAATCAATGGCAAAATTTCCTTTTTTAACAACTTTTTCACCTTCTTTTAAACCATTCATAACAGGATAAAAATCACCAGCCCTTGGCCCTATAACAACTTCTCTCACTTGGAAAAGATTTGGTTCTTTTTCAACAAAGACAATGGCTCTTTTCCCTGTCAAAAGAACCGATGTATATGGTATACTCAATTTTTTCCCAAGGGGATATTTCAAAAAAATATGAGCAAACATACCGGGTTTTAATTCCTCTTTTGGATTATCTATTTCAATTCTAACTTTTATAGTTCTTGTTTTTTCATTAAGGAATGGGTCTATAAAACTAATATTTCCTTTAAATATTTTTTCTGGATATGCCTCACAGAGTATGTCAACCTCCTGTCCAGGTTTCACAAAAGAAATATCTTTCTCATAAACATCAAGTTTAATCCAGACCTTTTTAACATCAGCAATTTTAAACAAAATATCTCCTTCTTTAAAATATTTGCCTTCATAGGCATTTCTTTCAATGATAATACCAGATGATGGAGAATAAAAATCAATTTTATCGGAAGGTACCCCTTTCTTTTCTATATCATCTATTTGAAACGGTAAAAAACCAAGAAGTAAAAGTTTTTTCCTAACTCCTTCAAGTATCTCTTTTTCAGAATTTATAGAAGAAATTTCATTTTTTTCAACTGCTTCTTTGTATCTTTTAAGAGATAAAAGGTATTCTTCTTGATATATATAAACATCAGGACTATAAATCTGGAAAAGTTTCTCTCCTCTTTCAACTTTTGCTCCAATAAAATTAACATAAAGTTTTTCTATTCTCCCTGGGATATAAGCAGAAATATTTGCAATTCTTGTTTCATCATACTCAATCTTCCCAAAAAATTTTATTTCAATATTTAAATCTCTGTAAGAAACAGGAACTGTTTCAATATCGGCAATTTCTCTTTCTTCACTGGTAAATCTGATCTCTGAAATATCCTCTTTTTTCTCTTCGTAAACAGGAATCAAATCCATAAAGCAAATGGGACATTTTCCAGAATTAGGAAGTTTTATTTGTGGATGCATACTGCATGTCCAGAAAAGTATTCTTTTCTTCTGTTCTCCTTTAACCTCAGTCATTTTTTCTCTTTCTTTATTTTCTTGTTTTTTTATTTTTGTATTTATGAATGAAATAAGGATAATAATAAGAATAAAAGAAGAAATTATGTAAATTATTTTCCATTTCATTTTTATCTCCATATCTCTTCTGGCATTATTCCAGCAATTGTAAGAAATATCTCATTTAATATTATTTCTCTTAAAACAACTGATGATAGATAATTTATATTAAACTCATAATAAGTTTTTTCTGAAATCAAAAATTCATCTATGTCTGAAAGCCCTGCTATATAATTTGATTTTGTTAAATGAAATACTGACTCTGCTTTTGGAAGAAGGATTTTTTCATAAAGATTTTTCTCTCTATTTGCCTGTCGCCATCTGAAAAGTGCTTCAGATAAGACAGCGGCAAGTTCAAGTAATTCTGATGAATATTCTGCTTTTTTCATTTTTAAAGCACTTTCTCCAGAATAAATTTGATATTTTATTTTCTCCCGCCAGGGTAATGATAATGTTATAAGGGGCTTTGTCATCGTCATTGATGAGAAAAAGTTTCTCATAATCCCTGCCTCTACTTCTGGATAATATTCCCTATATGCAAGTTTAATAAAGATTTCTGCCTGTTTTATTTCTTTTTCCATTATTGATAATTTGGGATTTTTCTCCTTAACAAGTTTCCATATCTCTGTTTCTGTAAATGCTTCATCTGTGAATTTTAAATTTCTTGGTGGTTCAGGTATTTTCTCCTCAGGTGGAATTCTGAGAATTGATGCAAATTCTCTTAAAATATAATTTTTACTGTCAGTCATATCCAATAGCATATTTTTCATCTGCTCTTTTTCAATCTGAATTCTTAATATATCCTTTTCAAATGCCTTTGCAACTTTTAGTTTTGAAAGATTTATGTTTTCAATTTCTTCAAGTAGATTTATAATATTTTCAACAATTTTTATTTTTTCTTCAATGAGATAATACCTGTAAGATATATCTTTAATCTTATAAATTGTTTTTAAAATCTCATACTCAAAATTCAACTTTTTCTTTTCTGCCTCAAGAGAATGAAATTCAACAGATAGTGGTATTTTCCCTGATTTTGGAAACATAAACATAATGCCTGTCATTAATTCTTTTAAAATAGAATTTATTGTCCCTTCAAAAGATAATTTTGGCTCAGGAAGGAATCTCTCAGAAGCTAATTTATAAACTTCTTCTTTCCATAAATAAAATGCCATTTCAACTTTTGGATTATTGAATATAGCATATTTAATGAAATCAGAAATATCTGAATCTTGGTTAAGTTCTGGTAATTTTGGCTTTACATCTTTCGGTCTATAAATAGATTCAATATTTTCAATTTTTTTCTTTTTCTCTAAAAATTTTATTTTTTCTTTCCTTTTAAGAGAATAAAAACCAGAACACCCTGTTAAATTTATGATTAAAATAAATAAAAAAAATTTTCTCACTTTATATTTCTTTTAATGTAAAAAAGCGAATTCAATTTCCTTTTATATATTTTTCAGGTTCTTTCTCAAATTTGTCTTTACACTTTGGACAACAGAAAATATAAATTTTCCCCTTATATTCAATTTTTTCTGACTTTTCATTTACTTGAAATTTTTCTTTCATTACAGGACATATAATATAATTACCAATTTTACAAAAATTACACTCTTTTTTAATATCTTTCTCCTTGGAACTGCAACATTCACTCGCAAAAATAATCCCTGAAAAAATTAAAAATAAAGAAATAAGAAACATTTTTTTCATCTTATCACCTCCTTTCATCTTTTACAACATGATGATTTTTTAAAAAATTTAATGATATTTTTCAAAAAATTCTTCAATTTTCTCATTTTGAAAATTTTTTATATATTTCAATAATCTCATCAATTTTTTTGTTTTTTTCTTTCTCATTTCTTGAAGATATAGCATTACTTACACATGTTTCTATATGGTTTCTTAATATCATTATAGAAATAGCTTTTAAACCCCCAATTATTGCATATATCTGTTGTAAAATATCTATACAGTATCTTTTTTCTTTTATCATTCTCTCAACACCATCTATCTGTCCTTTTATTTTATTAACCCTTGGTATAATATCTCTTATTAATTCTATATCTATCATATTATAATTATACCCTACTATAGTATAGTTGTCAAGTCTTTAAAACCTTCAAAAAATATATATTTTTTTACCATATATCATTTATTACCTTTTTTTACTGTTACTTTATAAAAGTCGCCTTCTTTTTCAATTTTTAATATTTTATGACCATCTGCTTCTAAACTTTTTGGTACATTATTGATTGGTTCCCCTTCGTCAAGCAAAATTTCCAATATATCATTCTCTTTCAAACTCTCAAGAAAAATCTTTGCTTTTACATAATTTAAAGGACAGGGAGTATTTTTCAAATCTAAAATATGTGAATCTTCTCTTGGAGTTTCTATTTTGAATTTTTGAGGGAAGTTAAAATTTGAATCCATTGACTTATAAATTTCTTCAACATGTGATAAGAAATTTTTAGCATATGAAAATTTTTCTTTCCTTTCCTCAAAACTAGAATCTTCTTTTATATTTTCAAAAACATTTTTTAACTCCATATACTTTGTATCAGCAATTCCCTCTTTAACAAATTTCTCAATAAAACCTGAAATTGCCTCTTCTTCATTTCTTGGGTCTAACCCTTTCACTACCAATAGGGCACGACTAGCTAAAAATATCACTTTTTTTATTTTATTTGTGGAGTAATCCTTTTCTGCTTCACTTAAATTAATTTTTGCTTCTGTTAAATCTGCTTCAATCATATCTAATACTCCAGCTCCACACTCACCCGGTCCAATTCCACTTAAGGAAAATTCTTCATTTCTTCCCCAATCAATATAAAAATCTTTATTTTCAGAATAATCTGGAATATAAGTATAATTATGAGCGATTTCTTTTACAATTAACTCCCCTTTTTCTTGTAATATGTTAAATATATCTTCATTATCCGATATTTCTTCTAATCTATAAAGAAACTCTTTCAAGAAAAAAGGAACATTTTTAGCAGGAATTAATATTTCTGTATTTTTTGCTAATTGTGTATTATGAAGTCCTTTTCTTCCAGCCAAAAAAACTCTATAAAATGGTACTGGTCTTAAATTCACTTTTCTTACTGCTCCACAAAAAGAAATTTTTCCTAATGGATGCTGCCCACATGCATTAGGACATCCATTAATTTTTATATCTAAACTATTAAACAACTTACTTTTTAAAAATCCTTCTTTAATTATTTCTTCAAGTTTTTTTGCTAAACCAGGGGAATTACACAAACCTAAATTACAAGTAGAAGAACCTTTACAAGAAACAACATCTAATAATGTTTGTGGATATAAAAAATCCTTTAAAATGTGTTTTATCTTGTTATATATAATATTTAAAAATTCGCTTGGAACATTCACAATATATAAATTTTGTTCAGGTGTTGTTCTAAATTCTATATTTGGAATTTCATTTTCAATATCTGCAATTTTTATTGCACTATCTGCTAATAAATCTCCACATGGAATGCGTAATTTCACAATAAAATACCCTTTTTGTTTCTGTTCTTGACAATTATATTTTAAAAATTCTTTAAATTCTTCATCATTAGATTCTAAAATGTTAGTATTTTTTGGGGAAGGATAACTTAAATTTACTTTTCTAAGAGAAATATATTCTTTCTCTTTCAGTTCACTCAATTCTTTCTGGTAATATTCCTTAAATTTTTCAAAACCTATATCTTGAATAAGAAATCTTAAACGATTATGATGTTTATTATGTCTATCCCCATATTTATAAAATACATTCCTTATGGCACAAACAACATAGCCAAGTTCATAAAGATAAATAAAACTTTCCAATTCTCTACCAATACTTGAAATTGCTCCCATTCCTCCACCAACATATACTTTAAAACCAAATTGATTATTATTTTTTACAGCTAAAAGACCAACATCATTAGTTAATATCCCTATACAATCTTTTTCACACCCAGCAAAAGCAATTTTAAATTTTCTTGGAAGTTTATAAGAAATATCATCTGCTATTAGATACTCAGTTAGTGAAATAACATATTCTCTTACATCAAATATTTCATCAGGACATACACCAGCCAATGGACATGCAGTAATATTTCTTATTGTATTTCCTCCACCACCTCTTGGAGAAAGTTCATAATCTTTCAAAAAAATGTGAACTTTTATAATATCATTTAGTTTTATATTATGGATTTGAATATCCTGTCTTGTTGTAATATGAAGTATCCCATCTCCATAATTTTTTGATGCTTCAGCAAGTGCTCTTAATTGTTTAGGTAATAAAACTCCCCCCGGTATTCTAACTCTAGCCATAAAAACTTTTCCGCCTCTATGGGAATAATTACCCCATGGAACCCTAATACCTGTAAATCTTGCCCACGAGGATTTTTTAGAAATAAAATCTTCAATCGCAATTTTATAATTTTCTAAATCTTGTTTTATTTTATTAGGTAATTTGAACATTTTTATCAAAATCTATAATTCTTTTATACTACTTTGGTTTAAATATTCTTTTTTCCAAAGGGGGTCAACTAATCTTCTCCATTCTTCATTATATTTAATCATTTTACCTTCTTCAATAAGTTTCAAATATAATTTTGCACCTTCATCAATAGGTATTGCTCCTGTCTCATTAACAATTTTATAAAATTCTTTTGAGTTATCTCTTATTATACATGGAACCAAAAGATTTCCACATTCATTTTTATTTCTTTTTATCCAATAATTATCCTGCCATTCTCTAATCTTCTTGAAAAATGGAGAATTTATCGCATCAGTTATTTTTAATCCTCTCTTATAAATTTCATATATATTACCAAATTCTTTATCTTTAAATGGGATAAAAACACAAGGAGTAATTGTGCCATTCCACATAATATAAAAATAACCACCACCTCTTGCAGCAGACATACATCCATCAGAAGCATTAGCAGAATTCCAAAAATCTGAAATAAATATTTTTCTTTCTTTTACAATCTCCCAAATTCGTTTTAACATTTTATATCTCTGACCAGGAGTAATCATTAAATCAATGTCTGGGTCTCTTCCAATAGGCATATATTGAAAATACCAACCATATAAAGCTCCCATCTTATTAAAATAAAAATCAAGAAATTCTTCAGAAAGTAAAAATTCTGCATTATATCTTGTTGGAGTGACTGAAATGCCAAAAGGAACACCATATTTTCTCAAATTTTCCATTGCAGATATAATTTTTTTAAAAGTCCCTTTACCTCTTCTTTTATCTGTCTCTTCTTCAAATCCTTCTACAGAAATAGCAGGTGTTAAGTTTCCTATTTCACTTAGTCTTTTTGCTGTCTGTTCATCTATTAATGTTGAATTTGTATAGCACATAAAATAAGCGTCGTTATGTTCTTCAATTATATCAAATAGTGTTTTACCATTATTTCTATAAGCAAATGGCTCTCCACCTGATATCACAAAAAAATAAATTCCACATTCTTTTTTTAAATCATTCAAAATTCTACTAAAAATATTGTATTCTAAGGTAAAAGGTGTATATATCTCTCCAGCATAACAACCTATACATTTTAAATTACAAACATTGGTTGGTGAAATAGTTATAAATGTTGGAGGCCTAAATCCATATTTTTCTTCAAAAATTCTTCTGGTATATATTCCATCAATAAAAACTTTACCCAAAAAAATATTTGATAAAGATTTAAGGCAATTTTTACTTATACCCATATCAAAAGCTCTATCTATTGAATTTAAAAGAGCCCTTGCCATATAATATCTTTCTTGTTTAACTCTACTTGGCCTATCAGGACCGTTTAGAGAAATTTTATAACTTGCTTTCTCAACTGATTTAATAAATATTTTTCTTGTCAATTTTAGTTTAAATGTAGTATTTATTATCAGTGAAATAAATTTTCTCCCTTTACCTTTTTCCATAATTTTTCTTACAATAAATTCTAATAACATTCTCTCCTCCCTTTAATTTAAAAAATAATTAATTTCATTTTTCAAAAATAAACATTAATTTATACCCATTCTTCTTCAAGTATTTCTCCATTTATACCAATTGTAACTCTTTTAATTGGAACCTTTCTTTTTGCTTTTTTTGCTCCTTCTTCAACTATTTTAACAAGCCCAAAACAACAAGGAACTTCCATTATAACAACTGTAATTGTGTTTATTTGGCCATTATCTATTATCTGACTAATTTTTTCTATATATCTATCTATTCCTTGATCAAGTTTTGGACATGCAATAACTAAACTTTTGCCTTTTAAAAAATCAAAATGAAAATTACCATAAGCATAAGCAGTACAATCAGCAGCAATAATTAAATCTGCTTTTTTAAAATATGGAGCATTTGGATTAACAAGATGTAGTTGAATAGGCCATTGTCTTAATTGAGATTTTATTTCTGTTTTTTCTACTTCCTCTACCACTTCTTCTCTTCTATCAACAATTTTCATACCAGGACAACATGGAACCTCAAAAATTTCAGATAAATCAATCTCAATATTTTTTTCTCTCAAAACTTCAAGCGCTTGTTTTAAATATTCTGTCTCACCATGTTCATGAAGATGTTTTAAATGTGCTTTAATTGTATTTGGTCCTTTTTGGATTATATTTTCCATTGTCTTTTTTTCATCATAGGGTTGGGCCTCTCTTTCAACAATTTTTATTGCATCTACTGGACAACTTCCAATGCAAGCACCAAGTCCATCACAAAACAGGTCACTTATAAGTCGTGCTTTCCCATCAATTATTTGTAAGGCTCCTTCTGGACAACTTGGAATACACTCACCACAACCATTACATTTTTCCTCATCAATTTCAATTATTTTTCTTTTCATTTTAACCTCCTTGTTTTTTTACATCTATTTCTCATTCTTTTATTAATTTCAGTTTAAACTCACTTACTAAAACTTTCAATATTCCATCATTTATCCATGGTGGTAAAATTGTCCCATCTTTTATCCCTAAATATAATAAACTCCATTAATATCATCACTTACTATTATATCATTACATTGACCTATGTCAATTAATCTTGGAATTCCATCAATATCTCCAAGTTGTAAATCGTTAAATCTGAATTTACCACAGGCAGGTATTATAATAATTTTATCTTTTGACAAAATTTTATCAAATATTAAAATTGAACTTAATGAAAAACCTGTATTTAAAATTATATCTCCTTCTTTATCAGGGAGTTGCGGTAATTTTTTCTCTTTTTCAATAATTTCAGAGAAACCATATCCAGAAACATGTTTTACTTCCGGAAGAACAGCAACAACAATAACTGCAGGAATTTCTGAAAAAAGTTTCTTTTGGTTATAGCATGCTTTACCAATATTCTCAAATAGATTTTCATACTTTCTTAATTTTAGATATTCGTGATTTATACAACCTTTACCTAAACTTGACTGACTGCATTGATAACAAAACATTTTAAAATTACTCATTTTGCTTCCCTTTTTATGACAATTATTATCATTTTAATAATAATTATACCCATAAAAAAATTTTTGTCAAGATGAAGTTAAAAATAATAAAATTCTATTGGATTTAAAGAATCAAATTTAAAACCATTTTCAACAAGAAATTTTCTTATATCAAGACATATATGGCACTTATTTATATATCCATCTTTCCTTTTATACCCTTCACTTTCAGCCCATAATAAAAACTGGTAAATATCTGTAAATAATAGTTCAAGAATTTTATCTTTTTTAATGTCTCCATTGATAATATTTTCAAATTTTCCAATTGTTATTCCAGAACAGAAACTTGTGAGATAATTTCCATATAGGTCAATATGGATATGATATGGATTCAAAAAATCAAAAATGCAGTTTTGTCCTTTGAATTTTTCAGGTGGAAATTTTAAAAAGAAATTATCAAGTGTAAATAAACATTTTCCTTTTGGAACAATATAATTGCCAAGAAATCTTAAAAATTCATTCCTTCCAACAATTCCCAGTGCATCATCAAATTTTAAAGTCCCTTTTATCCCTTTTTCCTTCAAAATTTTATATCCATTAAATGTGTAAAAAGTAACATTTTCTTTCCCAAATATTTCAATTGATTTTTCCATCGCAATTTCAAAATTTTCAATAGGAACCTTATCAACATAAAAAATTGAATAACTTAACATTATTGAAGAAAGACCTGCTTCTTTTAATTTTTGCAATTTTTCTTCTGCAATTTCATAATTTTTTGCCCAAAAGCAATTTGTCTCAACAAAAAATGGAATATCTTTTTTCTTGCATATTTTTACATATTCTAAAAGTAAAGGAAAATTTATAAATGGTTCTCCACCTGTTAAATGAAGTAAATTAAATTTTGATATTTTACTTAATAAATCTACATATTTTTCAAAATCCTCAATTTTAATCCAACCAGTCCAATTTCCTCTACAATTATAAAGACAGTGCATACAGGATAAATTACATTGATATGATAAAATTATTCCTCCTGAATATGGTAATGGTATTTTCATTTTGTTCCTTTTAATAATAATTTTACTTTAAAATTTGAAAGTGATATAATTTTTATAATAGTGATGAAAATAAGGAGGGGAAAATGGATTTAAAGGAAAAGGTTGAAAATGCGATAAAAGATGTAAGAGAATTTTTGCAGGCAGAAGGTGGTGACTGTGAAATAGTTGATGCAAAAGATGGAATTGTAAAAGTAAAATTAGTAGGTACATGTCGTGGATGCCCATTTTCTCAAATTACTTTAAAAATGAGAATAGAGTCAATAATTAAAGAGAGAGTTCCTGAAGTTAAAGAAGTGGTTGAAGTTGAATAAAGGATAAAATATTAAAGATTGTATAAGAAATTTATAAAAGTATGGATCTTTGGGGAAAGGTTATTCTCTTTAAAATACTTCTTTAATATGCTTCCAATAAACTCTTTTATAAAATTAATTAAAAAATGAAAAATCTGAGGTATAAAATATAATAAAAGTTAAGATTTTAAAAGGGGGGAGAATGATAAACGCATCAGAATTAAAAAATGGGCAGATTATAAAAAGAGAAAATAAATTATATAAAGTTTTAGAGGTTGAAACAAAAGCAAGAACAGCACAATTTTCAAGTTATACACATCTTAAACTTCAGGATTTAAAAACAGGTCATGTTTATGATATAAGAGTAGACCCAGATGAAAAAATAGAGGTTTTAGAGATAGAAGAAGTTGAGATGGAATACAGTTATTCAGATAATGAAAATTTATATTTTATACATCCTGAAACATTTGAAATGATTGAATTACCTTTACATACAATTGGTGATTTTAAAAATTTCATTAAAGAAGGAGTAAAATTAAAAGTTCAAATTTTTGAAGGAAATCCAATAAGTGTTGTTATACCTGAATATGTAGATTTAAAAGTGGTTACAACTGGTGAAGGAATAAGAGGAGATACAGATAGCACATGGAAAAGTGCAGTCCTTGAAAATGGAATGGAAATTCTTGTTCCTCAATTTATAAAAGAAGGTGATATTGTAAGAGTATCAACAAAAACGAAAGAGTATATTGAAAGAGTTCATAAGTGAATTGATTTTTTGAAAAAGTGTGGGTATAATTATAAAATAAGTATTAGTGGGCAGGTGGCCGAGTGGACAATGGCAGCAGACTGTAAATCTGCCGGCTTTATGCCTTCGGAGGTTCGAATCCTTCCCTGCCCACCTCTAATATAATATCGGAGATGCGGGGTTGGTTTAATGGTAAAACATCAGCCTTCCAAGCTGAGGATACGGGTTCGATTCCCGTACCCCGCTATCCAAAGGAAAAAAAATGAGAGTTGAAATAAATAAAAAAAATGAAATTGATGTTGAAATGGTTTTTGAAATAAACAAGGAAGAAATTGAAGAAGAGAAAAGGAAGGTAATAAGCGAAATAAAGAAAGATGTGGAAATTGAAGGTTTTAGAAAGGGCAAGGCTCCAGAAAATATAATTGAAAAGAAATTTCAGAATTTAATAAAAGAAAATATATTTAAAAATCTTGTTTCAAAAAGTTATATTGAAACAATAAAAAAAGAAAACTTCACCCCCATAATAGAACCAGAAATTTATGATGTTGAATTTACAGATGACAAACTTTCATTTAAAATTGAAGTTGAACTGAAACCAAATGTTGAAATAAAGAAATATAAAGGCATACTTATAAAAAAAGTTGAACCTAAAAAAGTAGAGGAAAAAGATGTTGAGAATGCATTAAGGGAATTGGAAAAAAGGCCTGAATTTTCTGCTTCTATAATAGATCTTGAAAAAAGAAATATGTGGAAAAAAAGAATAAGGGAAGAACTTGAAGCAAAAGAAAAAGAAAAAGCACAACTTGAAGAAGAAAATCAATTGTGGGAAGAACTTTTTAAAAATACAAAAATTACATTACCTGAAAAACTTATTAATAAAAGAGCATCTAAATATACAGAATATCAGTTAAAAAGAATGGATTTAAAAGGTAAAACAAAAGAAGAAATAGAAAATTATGCAAATGAAATTTTTAAAATTGTTAAACCATATGCTGAAAAGGAAGTCAAAAAATATTTTATTCTTGATAAAATAGCGGAAATTGAAAATATAGAAGTGGATGAAAAAGAAATAGATGAAAGAATAGAAATGTATAGCAGAAATTTGGGAAGACCATTTGATGAGGTTAAAAAAGAACTTTTGAAAAATGGAGAGATTGAAAATATAAGAGACGAAATAAGAATTGACAAAGCCTATAAAATTGTTAAAGAAAATATTAATTATATTGAAAGGATTGTTCTACCAGGGCAGGAGAAATAAATATGAAAGAGCAATTAATACCATATGTAATAGAAACGACTGAAAGAGGTGAAAGAGCATATGATATTTATTCTCGTTTATTAAAAGACAGAATTATTTTTCTTGGCTCTCCTATCACAGACCAAGTTTCAAATATTATAATTGCTGAACTATTATTTTTACAGAACGAAGACCCTAAAAAAGATATTCATCTATATTTAAATACTCCTGGTGGTTCAATAACAGCAGGTTTAGCAATTTATGATACTATGCAATATGTTTCATGTGATGTATGCACATATTGTATAGGTCAGGCAGCAAGTATGGGAGCAGTTTTACTTGCGGGAGGAACAAAAGGAAAAAGATTTTTACTTCCACATAGTAGAGTTTTAATACATCAACCATGGGGAGGAGTTGAAGGAAGTGTTATAGATGTAAGTATTCATACAAAAGAAATGATTAGATTAAGACAGATAATAAATGAAATTCTGTCATTTCACACAGGCCAACCTATAAAAAAAATAGAGAAAGATACAGAAAGAGATTATTTTATGAGTTCTCAAGAAGCAATTGAATATGGACTTGCTGATAAAATAATAGAACCTACTAAACTTAAAAAATAAAAATGGCTTTATTAAAAAAACTTGAAAATAAAATTAGAAAAAAGAATGCCCCTGCTTTACCATTAAGAGACCTTATAATTTTCCCCAATATGGTTGTACCTCTTTTTGTTGGAAGAACAAAATCATTAAATGCTGTTGAAGAAGCAATTTCAAATGATGGAAATCTTATCATTGTTTTTCAAAAAGACCCAAATATTGAAGACCCTCAATATCAAGACATATATTCCACAGGAGTCCTTGCAAAAATAATTCAGAGTTTGAGAGAAACAACAGGTGTAATGAAAATACTTGTTGAAGTTATTGAGAGAGTTAAAATTAATGAATTTTTAACTTATAAAAATTATTTTGCAGTGAATTTTGATTTCATTAAAGTAGAACATCAGATAGATACTGAAACAGAAGCATTAACAAGAGTTTTACTTGATTTATTACAGAAATATCTTAACTTAAACTTATCAGTTCCAAAAGAATTATATACTACAATTTCAACAATGGATAATCCTTCAAAGATATGTGATGCAATTGCTGGATATTTACCATTAAAACTTAAAGATAAAGGAGTTATACTTGAAACAATACCTTTAAAAGAAAGATTGCAAAAACTTATAGAAATCTTAAATAGAGAGATTGAAATACTTGAAGTTCAGAAAAAAATTCAAGATAAAGTTGTTAAAAAAATTGAAGATACACAGAGACAATATATATTAACTGAGCAACTTAAACAAATACAGAGAGAACTTGGTAAGGAAGAGGAAACCCCAGAAATTGCCGAATTAAAAGAAAAAATAAAAAGAGCAAATATGCCTAAAAATGTTGAAGAAAAAGCATTGGAAGAATTAAATCGTTTGAGTAAAATGATGCCCCTTTCACCTGAAGCCACTGTGTCAAGAACATATATTGAATGGTTAGTAAATTTACCATGGAGTATATCAACAGAAGATAATTTTGACATAAAGCATGCCAAAAAGATTCTTGATGAAGACCATTATGGACTTGAAAAGGTCAAAGAAAGAATTTTAGAGTACCTTGCAGTCAGAAAAAGAACTGATTCATTAAGAGGACCAATTCTCTGTTTTGTTGGTCCTCCTGGAGTTGGTAAAACTTCGCTTGGAAAATCAATAGCACGTGCTTTAGGTAGAAAATTTGTAAGAATTTCTCTTGGAGGAATTAGAGATGAAGCAGAAATTAGGGGGCATAGGAGAACTTATATTGGTGCTTTGCCTGGAAGGATTATACAATCAATAAGAAAAGCAGGTGTTAACAATCCTGTTTTTTTACTTGATGAAATTGATAAACTTGGTAAAGATTTTAGGGGAGACCCGGCAAGTGCATTACTTGAAGTTCTTGACCCTGAACAAAATAAAAATTTTTCAGACCATTACCTTGAGGTTGAATTTGACTTATCAAAAGTTTTATTTATAACAACTGCAAATACAGAATATACAATTCCACCACCACTTTTAGATAGAATGGAAGTTATCTCATTGCCTGGATACACAATATGGGAGAAAAAGGAAATTGCGAGAAATTATCTTCTTCCAAGACAGATGAAAGAACATGGTTTGAATAAAAATAATTTGAAAATCTCTGATGAGACAATTTTTAAGATAATAAAAAATTATACAAGGGAAGCAGGTGTGAGAAATCTGGAAAGAGAGATAGCAAATATATGTAGAAAAGTAACAAAAGAAATTGTTGAAACAGGGAAAGAAGGACCGTATTTTATAACAGTGAAAAATTTAGAGAAATATCTTGGAGTTGAAAAATATACTTCGCTTGAAATAGAAAAAGAAAATAAAATTGGAGTTGCAACAGGTATGGCATGGACTGAATATGGAGGTGAAATTATATTTACTGAAGTATTAACAATGAAAGGTAAAGGGGATTTAATATTAACAGGTCAACTTGGAGATGTTATGAAAGAATCTGCGCGTGCTGCTTTAAGTTATGTTAGAGCCCATAGTGAAGAACTTGGAATCAATCCAGATTTTTATAGAGAAATAGATATTCATATACATGTTCCAGAAGGAGCAATTCCAAAAGATGGACCTTCAGCAGGAGTTACAATCGTCACTGCTTTAGTTTCCTGCTTAACAAAAAGACCTGTTGATGCAAATGTTGCAATGACAGGAGAAATTACATTACAAGGTAAAGTTTTAAAAATAGGTGGACTTAAAGCAAAATTACTTGCTGCTCATAGAGCAGGGATTAAAAAAGTAATAATTCCTAAAGAAAATGATAAAGACCTTGTTGAAATACCCAAAAAAGTAAAAGAATCCCTCCAAATAATTGAAGTTGAAGATATAAAAGATGTTTTAAAACATGCACTTATTTAAGAGGAGGAAAATGTGAAAAAGCATAAATTATTTACCCCCGGCCCAACAAGTATTCCAGAAGAAGTCCTGCTTGAAATGGCAAAACCTATTATGCATCATAGGACAGAAGAATTTTTAAACATAGCAAAAGAAGTTTTTGAAGGTTTAAAATATCTATTTCAAACAAAAAATGATGTTTTAATAATTGCATCTTCAGGAACAGGAGCAATGGAAGCAAGTATTGTTAATCTCTTTTCAAAAGGAGAAAAAATAATAGTGATAAATGGTGGAAAATTTGGAGAAAGATTTGTTGAAATTGGAAAAACTTATGGACTTAATGTTATTGAAGTTAAACTTGAATGGGGAAAATCAATAGAAAAGAAAGAAATAGAAGAAATAATTGAAAAAAATAAAGATGCAAAAGGACTATTTGTAAATTTATGTGAAACCTCAACAGCAACACATTTTGATGTAAAAGGGTATGGAGAAATTGTTTCAAAATATGATGATATGATTCTTGTTGTTGATGCTATAAGTTGTCTTGGAGCAATTCCCTGTTATATGGATGAATGGAGGATAGATTGTCTAATTACTGGTTCTCAAAAAGCATTTATGTTGCCTCCTGGACTTGCATTTATATCTCTAAGTGAAAAAGCATGGAATAAAACAAAAAATTCAGACCTCCCTAAATATTACTTTGATTTAAAAAAGTATAAAAAAGTACTTGAAAAATTTGACTTTCCATTTACAATACCTGTATCTTTAATAGTTGGTTTAAAAAAATCAATTGAAATTATAAAAAAATATACTCTTGAAAAAATTTGGGAAGAACATAAAAAAAGGGCAGAAGCAACAAGAAAGGCAATTATTTCAATGGGTCTTTCTCTCCTATCTACCTCCCCTTCTGACGCTTTAACCGCGATTTTATTGCCTGATGGAATAGATGGAGACCAACTAATAAAATTTATAAGGAAAAATTATGGTATTTCAATTGCAGGGGGACAGGATAAACTTAAAGGGAAAATTGTAAGGATTTCACATCTTGGATGGCAGGATGAGTTTGATGTAATAACTGCAATTGTTGCTCTGGGAATTGGACTTGAAAAATTTGGATATAAGGTAGATATAGGGAAAGGAATAGAGAAAGCCAAAGAAATTCTTTTCTCATAAATGTTTAAAAATTTTGTCAAAAATAACCAGAGTAGAGAATATTATGGTTATATTGAAGGATGGGTAAGTATTATTGGTAATATTTTTCTTTTCGTAGTTAAATTTGCATCAGGAATTATTTTAAAAAGTATTTCTCTAATTGCCGAAGGTTTCCATTCACTTTCAGATGTTTTGACTTCTTTGGTAGTTATAATTAGTTTTAAATTAAGTAAAAAACCACCTGATGAGAAACATCCATTTGGCCATGGAAGAATTGAAAAAATAGCAACTTTAATTATTGCTTTTTTATTAATTTTTGCAAGTATTGATTTAGCAAAGATTTCAATTTTAAGAATCATATACCCTAAAATAGTAAATCCTAATATTTTTGTAATCTTCTTTATGTTTTTTTCATTTTTCTTTAAAGAATGGATGACAAAATTTTCCTTCTTTCTTAGTAAAAAAATAAATTCAAAAATCCTTATCGCAGATGGTTGGCATCATAGATTGGATGGAATTGCTTCATTAATTGTAGGCATTGGTCTTATTTTTATGAAAATAGGCATTTACTTTTTAGATGGAATTCTTGGAATAATTATTGTTTGTTTTATTTTATGGATCTCTTTTGATTTAATCAGAAAAACATCAAGTTCTTTAATAGGAGAAGCACCTGATAAAGAAATTATTAAGGATATAGATGAAGTTATATCTTTGACCCCCGAAATTATAAACTTTCATGATTTAATGGTCCATGATTATGGAAATAAAAAAATAATATCTCTACATATAGAAGTTGAAAAAAATTTATCTTTAAAACAAGCACATGATATTGCTATTTTTCTACAGAATAAATTAAAAGAAAAAATTGATAATTCTGAAATTATTGTTCATGTAGACCCTTCTGGAGAAAAAGAGGATTAAAAAGGCCCGTTCCGGCGTAGAGATTTTCCCTTTGAGACCCGTATTTTAAGGTGGGTGCCTCCCCGGATGGTTTTGACTTTTCGCCTTCAGGCGAACATGTCAGCCCCATCCGGCCTTGGCTCCCAATTATAGGTCGTTGGCTCAAGGGTTTCTAATCTCCGCGACCGGAACAGGCACATATATATTTTACCTTTTTTTAATTAAAAAGTAAAATTTTTTTATGATATATTACACAAAAAATTCAAAAGAAACGATAAACCTTGGGAAAAAAATTGCAAAATATTTAAAATTAGGTGATATTATTGGTTTTGTAGGAGAACTTGGAAGTGGTAAAACAACTATGATAAAAGGAATTGTTAGACATTTTTCAAGTTCAGATGCTTATAGCCCGTCTTTTGTTATAGTTAACGAATATCCAGGTAAAATACCTGTTTATCACTTTGATCTTTATAGAATTGAAAATTTTAATGAACTTATGGATATTGGTTGGAATGATTATTTAGGAAAAGGAATTCTTCTAATTGAGTGGGCAGAAAAAATTAAAAAAAATTTGCCAAAAAATACAATTTGGGTAAAAATAAATATTATTGGAGAAAATAAAAGAAAAATTGAAATTAAAAATTTTAGAGGAGGCAAAAATGACAAGCAGGGAAAGAATACTAAGAGTTTTAAATCATCAAATTCCAGATAGGGTTCCAATACATGATAGTCCATGGGCTGCTACTGTAAGAAGATGGTATAAGGAAGGACTTCCAGAAGATACAACACCTGCTGAATATTTTGGATATGAATTTGAATTTTTTGGTGCTGATACAAGTCCAAGGTTTCCCGTTAAAGTTATAGAAAAAAATGAAGAATACATTATTACTACAACACCATATGGAGGTAAGAGAAAAAATCATAGAGATTATTCAACAACTCCTGAAATAATTGACTGGCCTATAAAGACAAAGGATGATTGGAAAGAAATTAAAAAATTACTAATGCCTGATTTTACACGGGTTGACTGGGCAACTGGATTGGCAAGAAATAAAACTGCTTATGAAAATGGCAAGTTTTGTGTTTTTTCAGGTGGTTATGGTTATGATATTTTACAGAATTATATGAAATCAGAACAACTTTTAATAACAATGGTTGAAGACCCTGGCTGGATTAAAGAAATGATTATGACACTCGCTGAACTTACACTTGTTATGGCTGATTTAATGATTAGAAATGGATTTAAATTTGATGGTGCTTTTTTATATAATGATATGGGATATAAAAATGGACTATTATTTTCACCAGATACATATATGAAAACACATTATGAGGCAGATAAAATTGTTTATGAATATTTTCATTCAAAAGGAATGAAAGTATTTTTGCATAGTTGTGGAAATGTAAAAGAGTTAATTCCTATTTTAATTGAAGTTGGTCTTGATTGTCTTCAACCTCTTGAAGTTAAAGCAGGGATGGACTTAATTGAATTGAAAGAAAAATATGGTGATAAACTATCTTTTATGGGTGGAATAGATGTAAGATTAATGGCAGACCCAGACCCAACAAAAATTGAAGAAGAAATAAGAAAGAAATTTGAGGTTGCAAAGAAAAATGGAGGGTATATTTATCATTCAGACCATTCTATCCCCAAGGATGTAAGTTTCCAACAATACTGTTATGTAATAGACCTTGTTAAAAAATATGGTGTATATCCAGAATATGAAGAAATTGAAAAACAGGAAAGAGAAAAAATTGTTATTACAGAAGAAAAACCACAAGTTATTGAAAGAAAAAAAGGAATTTTTGGTAAAAGAACAAAACATGAAAAATTAGTAAAAACAGAAAAAACAGTTGAAGAAAAGGAACCTATTGAAAGAGGGAAAAAATTTTCTTTATTTGGTAAGAAAAAGTAGCAAATTTACTCCATAAAACTCTCAAAAAGGAGAAAAAAATGAAATATGGAGTTCAATTATATACATTAAGAGATTACTGTAAGTCAGTTGAAGCAACTACCAGCACTTTCAGAAAAATTAGGGATATTGGTTATAAATATGTTCAGATTTCTGCGGTAAGTGAACCCAAAGATGTAAAAGAACTAAAAAAAATACTTGATGATGTTGGATTAATCGCAGTTTCTACTCATACAAGTTATGAAAGAATAACTAAAGAAACGGAAAAAGTAATTGAAGAGCATAAAATTCTCGGTTGTGAAGCGATTTTCTGTCCTGGTTTACCAATTGAATTACATAATAAAGAGGGATATTTAAAGGCTGCTAATGAATTTAATAGAATAATAGAAAAAATTAAAGAAAATGGGCTTATACTTGGCTATCATAATCATGGAATTGAATTTGAAAAGTACAATAGAAAGATTGGACTTGAAATTTTACTTGAAAATTGTCCAGAACTTGAAGTAGAAATTGATACCTATTGGGTTCAATATGGAGGAGGTGATCCTGCATACTGGATTGAAAAATATAAAGGAAGAGTGAGTCAGGTTCATTTTAAGGATATGGGAATAATAAAAAATCAACAAGTTATGCCACCTATTGGAGATGGAAATTTAAATTGGGAAAGGATAATAAAGGCATGTAAAAAGGCAAAAGTAAAATATGTTCTTGTAGAAATGGATAGTCCTACAATTGACCCATTTGAAGCATTGAAGAAAAGTTTGGAAAATCTAAAAAATTTTGGAATTAAGACCTAAATTTAATTGCTGAATTTATAAAAGCAGAAAATAATGGATGTGGCTTAAATGGTTTTGATTTAAATTCTGGATGAAATTGAACTGCAACAAAAAAAGGATGTTCTTTCAATTCTATAATTTCAACAAGGTCTTTTTCAGGATATATCCCTGCAATTACAATACCATTTTTTTCAAATAATTCTCTATATCTATTATTGAATTCATATCTATGTCTGTGCCTTTCATAAATTTTTGTCTTTTTATACGCTCTATATGATATTGTTCCTTTTTTCAAAATACATGGATAGGCGCCTAATCGCATCGTTCCACCTTTTTCTTTTATTCTTCTTTGTTCAGGGAGTAAACAGATAACAGGATTTTTTGTTTTTGGATTAAATTCTGTGCTTGAAGCATCAGATAGCCCACACACATTTCTTGCAAATTCAATTGTAGCACATTGCATCCCCAGACATATGCCAAAAAAAGGAATTTTATTTTCCCTTGCAAATTTTATACTTTCAATTATTCCTTCTGTCCCCCTAATACCAAAGCCCCCCGGAACTATTATTCCTGATACATTTTTTAAAAATTTTTCAGCACCATCTTTTTCAATTAACTCTGAATCTACTTTTTCAAAAATAACTCTACATTTATTCCCAATTCCTCCATGAATTAGTGCTTCATATATTGATTTATAAGAATCTTGGAGTTTAATATATTTCCCTACAACACCAATCTTTACTTCTTTTTCTGGATGTCTAAGTATATTAACTATTCTTTCCCACTTCTTTAGATCTTTATATTTTCTTTTCTTTAAATTTAAATATTTTAAAATAATCAAGTCAAGTTTTTCTTTGGAAAATATTAAAGGAATTTCATAAATTAGGTCTGTATCAATTGCTTGAATAACTGCCTCTTTTTTAACATTACAGAATAAAGCGATTTTTTCTTTAATTTCGTCTGTTAACTGTTTTTCTGTCCTACAAAGCAATATTTTAGGTTGTATACCAATTTCTCTCAATCTACCAACACTATGTTGAGTTGGTTTTGTCTTAATTTCGTCTGCTGCTTTAATATATGGAACAAGAGTTAAATGTATATGAAGTGTATCTTCTTCAGGTAAAGTTATTTGTATCTGTCTTGTTGCTTCAAGAAAAGGTAAACTCTCAATATCTCCAACTGTTCCTCCAATTTCAGTAATTATTATATCTGCATTCTTTTTTAAAGCAAATATTCTCTCTTTTATTTCATTTGTTATATGAGGAACAACTTGAACAGTTTTTCCAAGATAATCTCCTTTCCTTTCTTTTTCAATAACAGAATAATAAATTTGGCCACTTGTAGCATTATTTTTATGAGTCATCTTTGCATTTGTGAATCTTTCATAATGCCCAAGATCAAGGTCTGTTTCTGCTCCATCATCTGTAACATATACTTCACCATGTTGAAAAGGGCTCATTGTTCCTGGGTCAACATTTATATAAGGATCAAATTTTAAAAAAGTTACTTTATATCCATGTGATTCAAGTAATGCACCAATAGAAGCAGAAGCAATACCCTTTCCAAGAGAAGAAACAACTCCTCCTGTTACAAAAATAAATTTTTTACGCATATTTTTTCCACTTCATTATTCTTTTAATATCCTCTAAACTATCTACAGAAGGTGAATCATTTTTTACTATAACTGTTTTAATTTTATATCCATTTTCTATAATTCTTAACTGTTCCAGTTTTTCAATATTTTCAAGAAATGATAAAGGTAAAGAAGCAAATTTCAATAAAAAGTTTTTTCTAAAAACATAAATTCCTATATGTTTGTAAAAAATGACTTTTCTATTTTTAATTAAATTATCCTCTGAAAAATAAATTCTCGGATAAGGTATCAATGAACGTGAGAAATATAAAGCATAATTATTCTTATCTATCACGGCCTTTACTATATTGGAATCATAAAGTTCTTCTTTTTTTCTAATCTTTGTCAATGAAGTTATTACATATTCTTTTTTATTTTTAATCAATTCAATTATTGGTTTTTCTATTGCTTCTTTGGGTATATATGGTTCATCTGCCTGAAGATTTACCACTATATCACAATCAATCTTTTTGGCAACTTCTGCAACTCTATCACTACCACTTTTACAATAGGGAGAAGTTAAAACAACTTTTGCTCCAATTTTTCCACATTCTTCTACTATTCTATCATCATCTGTTGCAATAATTATTTCAGAAAAATACTTTTTACATAATTTTGCTCTCTCATAAACTCTCTGAAGAATTGATTTTTCATTTATTTTTAAAAGAACTTTGCCAGGTAATCTTTCTGACCCATATCTTGCTGGAATAACACAAATAATTTTTTCTTTCATTTTATCTTCTCTATATAAATATTTTTGTAATTTCCTTCAAAAAATTCAATAAATTCTTTTTGATTTGTTGTTGCTGTTCCAAGTTTCCCTACAACAATTCCTGCTGCAAAATTTGAGACAATGGCACTTTCAAGAATATTTTTACTTACAGAAAAGTACAAGGAAAAAATTCCACAGACAGTATCTCCTGCTCCTGTAACATCATAAACATCTTTTGCAACTGATGGTATATGATATATATTTTTGTTCTCATAAACAAGCATACCATTTTTACCAAGAGTAATTATTAAATTTTCACATTTTATTTTTTTAATAATTTCAATTCCAACTTTGAGAAGTTCCTCAAAATTTTTTACATTTAATTTCCCTATTCCAGTAATTGCTTCATTTTGATTAGGAGTAATACAGAAAACATTTTTATAAAAACTGAAATGATTTGGTTTTGGATCAACTATAATTTTTTTATTAAATTTTTTTAAAAAAAACATTAACTCTCCAGTTATAAAACCCTTTCCATAATCAGATATTATAATGTAATCAAAACCATCAATCATTCCTGAAATAAAATTTTTTACTTCCTTTTCCTCTTTCCTATTTAAATATTCTATCTTTTCCCTGTCTATTCTTACAAGTTGCTGTGTTTTAGCAATAATTCTTGTTTTTATAATTGTTGGTAAATCCCTTTCAATTAAAAAATAATCAATATTTTCTCTTTCAAGCAATTTTTTTAGTATCTTACCATTTTCATCACTACCAATAGAGGAAATTATAAAAACATCTCCACCCATACTTTTTATATTTAAAGATACGTTACCAGCGCCACCAAGCATAAATTTCTCATTCTTAACCTCAACAACAGGAACAGGGGCTTCAGGAGAAATTCTTTCAACTTCACCAAAAATAAAATTATCAAGTATAATATCACCAATTACGAGAATTTTTTTTGATTTAATTTTTTTAAAGTTTTCTTTAATTCTTTTTAAATTCAAAATATTTTCTATTTCAACCTTCATCTTTAAATCCAAAATATTTGATTTCCTTGTCTGCCTGTGAATAAATCAATAATAAACCATATACCTGCACATGTATAAAGACCTAAAGGAAGCCCTAAAAAGAAATATTTAAATTTATTATAAACTTGAACGCCACCATACTTTAAAATCAATTTTTTGATAAGCCAAACAACAAAAATAGAAAACCATAATTGATCCATAAGCCATACAGGACCAATAAGAAAACCAATTGGATGTAATGGCCACCATAAGAAATTCTGTCTTGCCAAAATTAATATACCCATTGTTATAAATCCAATTCCTCTACATATCCATCCAATTTTGTTGGAAGTTGTTGGATTTTTTATTATATCTGCTGCATATTTATAAGGTGCTTGAGGTCCACCAATAAAATACCAACTAGTTAAGTTTATTCCACCATATTTATAAGCAAGTTTAAGTTGTAAAATTAAAGTTGTTATTATATTTATAATTATTGCCAAAAATATTGCCCAGAAAAAAAATCTTCTATTTTTCTCTGAATTTTCTATTATTTTTAAACTCATTGAAGAACTTGCCAATGGAAAAGTTCTTAAGTCAGCAGCATAAACATAAGTTAGTGCAAGTGCAAGAATTGTAAAAGGAGTAAGATTTTTTGAACCAAACATAGAAACAATTTGGCTTGATGCAATTGTTGTAGCAACAAGTGTTGGTATTCCACCTTCACATACAATTCTTGTCAGAGTTATCCAGATTATAAATGCAAAAATTAAAAATAAAATTGAGATATACCATTTCATTCCAGAAAATGTAAGCCAGAGTATCATAAATAAAGAACCAAAAACAATCCCCCAAAAAGCACTCTTATATGATAAAATTTCATCGCTATCATCTACTTTTTTACCAATTGCACCATTCAATACATCTTTTAAATGACTTCTCCATAAAAATAAACTATAACCAACCATCATTATCATTGCTCCCATTCCAAGATGGGCAAAAATTGCTTCTCCTGCACATCCATAAATTCCAACATTTTCAGTGCTTGCAATTCCTGCAATATTAAAAAATCCTTTTACAATTTTAAACAAAAGGTTAAAAAACCAGAGAGAAAATGCAACATCAAGATTGACAAAATAAACAAAACCCATTACTGGAAAACTTATTCTAAAAGTAAGAGTTAATGTTCTTCTAAATATTGGAATGCCTTTTACGAGTTGAATTTTAGGAAAAGCAGGAAAATAAAAATTTAAAGCAACAGAAGTTCCAATTAAAAAGGCAATTGTAAAACCAATCCACATTAATGGATTCTTAAAGAAATCAGGTAAAATACCTTTCCCTTCTTTTACCATTTCTTTTGGCAAAATTGTTAAAGGATATACAAGTTTTTCTCTTTCTACCCATTGTTTTCTTAAAATAGAAGCAATACAAATCATAACAAAGTAAAGAACAAAAATAAAAGGAAGCCAAAATAGCAAAGGATAAATCCATACCTTCCAAGGAATTATTTCACCTTTTGGTAATCCTTCATAAAAATATTTAACTGCTTTCTCATCAGAAACAATTAAAAATTTTTTTAAATATGGAATAATCAAACTATCCCATTGATTCTCCGGACTTGAATAATAAGTTGGAGCAGATATAATCGGTAATATCTGACTACCAAATCCCATCTCTGTTACAGAGGAGGCAACAAGCATCATTGAATAAATTGTAAGTAATTCCCCTGATGAAAAAGCAATTTTTCTATTTATTCTTTTAAGTATTGTATTAACTAAAAAAACAAAAAAGAAAAATATAAATATTGCACCACATGGCATATGGTCAATAGCCATATAGGAGGCGTGAACAACATCTGTTGAATAATGGTCAACAAAAGCAATCAATATTGAAAATAAAATTCCTGTAATAAAACTTCTTTTTGTAAAAAATTTATCCATTTTTACCTCCACTTAATCCTTTTTCAATAAAATAAGCAACTTTCATAATAATGTCTTCTCTAAAATATGAACTTATAATTTGTATTCCAACTGGTAAATTTGAAGAGGAAAAACCAATTGGCAAACTCATTCCAGGAAGACCTGAAAGATTAACATTTACTGTAAAAATATCTGATAAATACATCTTCAATGGATCGTCTTTTTTTTCACCAATTTTAAATGGAAGTTCTGGAGTTGTAGGAGTTATTATCACATCAACCTTTTTAAATGCATTTTCAAAATCATTTTTAATTAATGTCCTTACTTTCTGTGCTTTTAAATAATACGCCTCATAATAACCACTTGATAAAACATAAGTTCCAAGAATAATTCTCCTTTTAACCTCTTCACCAAAGCCCTCTCCTCTTGTTTTTATATACATTTCCATTAAATTTTTAAAATTATTACTTCTATAACCATATTTAACTCCATCAAATCTTGCAAGATTTGAACTTGCTTCTGCTGTTGCAATGATATAATAAGTTGCTATTCCATAGGATGTATGTGGCAGGGAAATTTCTTCTATTTTAACTCCACTATTCTGTAAAATTTTTATTACTTTATAAACTTTTTCTTTAATTTCTTCGTCAATACCTTCAATAAAATATTCTTTTGGTATGCCAATTTTGATATTTCCCAAATCATCATTTAAAAATTGAGTATAATCAGGGACATCAATATCAACACTTGTAGAATCCATTTTATCCTTACCACTTATTATTTTTAGAAGAAGCGCATTATCTCTTACATCCTTTGTTATTGGCCCAATTTGGTCAAGTGAAGATGCAAAAGCAACAAGTCCATATCTTGAAACTCTTCCATAAGTTGGTTTTGTTCCAACTACACCACAAAAAGCACTAGGTTGTCTTATTGAACCACCTGTATCTGAACCAAGAGAAGCAAAACATAAATTAGCACCTACTGCCGCAGCAGAACCACCTGATGACCCTCCAGGAACTCTTGAATAATCATAAGGATTTTTTGTTGGTCCAAATGCAGAATTTTCGGTAGAAGAACCAAAAGCAAACTCATCCATATTTGTTTTTCCAATAATTATTGCACCTTCTTCTTTTAATCTTTCAATAACAGTTGCATCATAAGGTGGAATAAAATTTTGAAGAATTTTTGAAGCACATGTAGTTGGGATATCTTTTGTGCAGATATTGTCTTTTATTGAAATTGGTATTCCTTCAAGTTGTCTTAATTTTTCTCCTTTTGCTATTTTCTCATCAACTTTTTTTGCTTCTTCAATTGCTTTTTCATTTACATAAAGATATGAATGAATTTCTCTATCTTTTCTATAAATTTCTTCAATCAGTAAAGATACTACTTCACTTGGCTTAACTTCTTTTTTTTCATATAATTCTTTAAGTTGCCATATTTTCAAATTGAATAATTCCATTTATAGATACTTCCTTGGATCTGTTATTTTCCCTTCTATACAACTTGCAGCAACAACTGCAGGAGAGGCCAAGTAAATAAAAGCATTGGGATTTCCCATTCTTCCTTTAAAATTCCTATTTGCAGTTGAAATCACAACATCTCCATCAGATGGTATTCCTTGATGAGTTCCAACACATGGACCACAACCTGGATTTGTTACACAAGCACCTGCCTCAATCAAGGTTTCAATATATCCCTTTTTTAAACATTCTAAATAAATTTCTCTTGAACCTGGAGTACAAATCAATCTAACTCCTTTTTTGATCTTTTTACCTTTAAGTATTTTTGATGCTATTTCAAAATCACTAACTCTTCCATTTGTGCATGTTCCTATAAAACCTTGATTTATTTCAACACCTTCAACTTCATTTATATCACATACATTATCAACAGAGTGTGGTTTTGCTATCTGAGGAGAAAGATTAGAAATATCAAGAATAATTTCTTTTTCATAAACTGCATCTTTATCAGGAAAAACAACTTGGTAATTTTTTATACTTTTAGCATTTAAATATTCCTCTGTCTTTTCATCAAATTCCATAATTCCACATTTTGCACCAATTTCAGTGGTTAAATTACATATTGTAAATCTTTCATCCATTGATAGGTAATTTATTGTTTCTCCTTTTATTTCAACTGATTTATAAACTGCTCCTTCGGCTGTAAGATTTTTAACCATAAATAAAGCAATATCTTTACCAAATATACCAAATGGGATTTTCCCTTTTATTTCAACTTTAATTGTTTCAGGAACTTTAAACCATAAAAATCCAGTTGCCATCGCAATTGCTAAATCAGTTGAACCAACACCAGTTGCCATACAATTTAATGCACCATAAGTTGGAGTATGACTATCTGCACCAAGAATTAAATCACCTGGTTTTGCCTTACCTTTTTCGGGAACAAGAACATGACATACACCTTCTCCAACCTCATATATTTCAATACCATATTTTTTTGAAAACTCCCTCATCAATTTATGTAAAGAAGAAACACCTTCATTAGGACTGGGACTATTATGGTCAATCACAAATACTATTTTTTCATTATCAAATATTTTATTTATTCCAAGATTTTCAAAACTTTTGATAACTAAAGGAGCCGTTCCATCCTGAGCCATTAAAAAGTCAACTTTTGCAAGAACAATATCTCCACTTTTTGCATCTTCTCCAGAATGGTTTGAAAGAATTTTTTCAACTATTGTTTTTCCCATTTTTAGGGTGTCATTGTCATAATAAGTCGTGCCTCTTCAGGATATTTTGCTATAAAGATTAATTCATCATCTGTTACTGGTTTTTGTTTATGAACATTTGCATATCTTGCTAGTTCAAGTATTTTTCTTGCTTCTTCATCGTCCTTAAATTCAATCTCAAGTTTCCCATATACATTTCTCAAACCCTTAATTCCACTATATTCTCCAAGTATTATCATCCTCCCTGTTTCAACTATTTCAGGTTCTCCTCTTCCAAGTTCTTCAAAATCATAAAGTTCATAATTTCTCCTATCCTTTAATGCACCATCAACATGAATTCCAGAAGAATGAGCAAATGCATTTTTACCAACCCCTACCTGATTAATTGGTATAGGAACTTTAAAAGCATATGAAGCATAATGAGCGATTTTCCATGACATTTTAAGATTGATATTTTCATCAAGTTTATATTTTTCCATTCCTGCACCATATTTAATTGCAAGAATACAGGAGACTAAATCAGCATTACCAGCCCTTTCTCCCATTCCATTAATAGTTGTATTAATATATGCATCCACTCCTGCATCAATTGCTGCCTTGGCTCCTGCAACAGAACAAGCAACAGCCATCCCAAGGTCATTATGACAATGAAGTTCAATAGGAATTTTTGTTTTTTCTGCCAATTGATAAACTTTTTCATATATTGTAAAGGGAGTATCATATCCAAGGGTGTCACAATATCTTATTCTATCTGCACCTGCTTCCTTTGCTGCAAGAGCAAATTCAATCAAATTTTCTATTTTTGTTCTTGAAGCATCCTCTGCATTTACACCAACTGTTTCTGCTCCAAGTGCTTTTGCTGCTTTAACTGCTTCAACCATTGTCTTTACAACTCCTTTAAAATCCATCTTCCCCATAAATTTACCCATTATCATCTGTTCACTTGTAGAAATTGATAAATTTACATGTTTTAATTTTGGTACATTTTTAAAACCCTCTTCTACATCAGTTATAACTGCTCTCATCCATCCAGAAATTCTTATAGGAGACAAAACTCCTTTTTCAACAAGAATCATATTTGCATTCAAATAATTAATTTCATGTCTTGTGCATGGGAAACCTGCTTCGCTTTGAAAGATTCCCATTTGATTTAAATATATATTAATCATTGTTTTTTCAAGTTTAGCAAGCCCAAGATGCGCTGTTTGAACTCCATCCCTATTTGTTACATCTATAATATAAATTTTATTATTCATATTTTACACCTCCTTTAAGTTTAAATATTCTGGTTTCTGTGCTTTATGAGGATGTTCTGGTCCCCTATATACTTTCAATTTCTTTAACATTTTTCTTCCAAGAGAATTTTTAGGTAGCATCCCCTCAACTGCAAATCTAATCACTGCTTCAGGTCTTCTTGTTAATAAAGAAATAAGTTTTTCCTCCTTTAAGTTCCCTAAATATCCTGAATGTTTATAATAAATTTTATCCTGAAGTTTTTTACCAGTCACTCTTATCTTTTCAGCATTTATTACAATTACAAAATCTCCTGTATCAACATTAGGAGTATAAATTGGCTTATGTTTCCCCATCAAAATTTTAGCAACTTTACTTGCAAGTCGCCCAAGAATTTCTCCTGTAGCATCCACAATATACCATTTCCTTTCTATATCTTCCTTTTTTGCTATTTGAGTTTTCATCATATCTACCCCCATTTTAACTTCGTAAAAATTTATCCTCTCTTTAGAATTAATTAACTTAATTTAAACAGGGATTTTCAATAATATTAAAATTTTACCTCAAAAAATTTTCTCTGTCAAAGTTTTCCTTTTGTGATTAATCATTTATTTAAAATAAAAGAAAAGGGTATTATTTTTTATATGGAATTAAATTTTTTGAAGGGAAACAGAAGATTTAATGAAGTTTTATATTTTTTAGAAAATGGGGAAAGTTTTTATATAATTGGTGGGGAAATTTCTTTTTTTGCTTTTTTAATCTCTTCCATTTTTAACTCATTGGAAAAAAATCTTATAGTTATTTTGCCTAGTGAAAAAGATGCTGAAAAATTTTATTTTGATATTGTAAATTTTGTTGCTAAAGATTATATAAAATTTTTGCCCTGTCCTGACTATACAGAAGTGGGAAATAGTGAAACTAATTTTGAAAGAGTAAAAACTTTAATAGATATCGCTAACTCAGAAAATAAATTCATACTTATCTCTTATCCCTCTGCAATTGTGAAGAAAATCCCAAAATTTAAAGAATTAAAAAATAAATTATTGAAAATTGAAAAAGATTATGAATTAAGAAGGGATAATTTTCTAAATTTTTTATTCTCTTCAGGTTATGAAGAAAAAGAAATTGTTGAACTTCCTGGAGAATTTGCAAGAAGAGGAGGTGTAATTGATGTTTTCCCATTAAATTCACCATTCCCTATAAGAATAAACTTTTCCGGTAATAAAATTGAGTCAATAAGAAAATTTGAGGTATCATCACAAAAATCTTTTGAAAAAATTGAAACTTTCTTAATCTATCCTTTAAGTGAATTTTATGCAGGAGAAGAAGAAAGAGATATTTTCTCAGAAATTGAGAATAAAATTATATTTTTGATAAATCCTACAGAAATGAAATTTGAATATCTTGAAATGATTGCAAAAAAGAAAGAGTGCGTTGATTTAAATATTATTGATAGAATTAAAAAAGAGGCAGTTTTTTTGGCAAGTAAAATATCCAATGAAGCGAAGAAATTTTTATATTTTAATGTTTTAAAAACTGATGAAAGATTTAAATTCATTGGAGAAAATATTATTTGGCAGCAAAATGAAGGAGAAAAAATATTTCTTTTTTATGAAAATTTTTTAGAAATTGAGAAATTAAAGAAAATATTGAGTGAAAAGAAAATAAAATATGATTTTGAAGAAATTGCAGGAATCCTCTCATGCGGATTTTCTATTCCTGAAGAAAATATTACATTTTTAAGTTTAAATGAAATATTCTCCAAATATAAATCAAGACACCCACTTTTAAAAAAATATAAAACTGCTCCACTTTCAACTTGGACAGAAATAAAAGAAGGAGATTATGTTGTTCATATAAATGAGGGTATTGGAATATTTAAAGGAATGGAAAAAATAAATGTAAATGGAAATGAAGAAGAGTTTATTGTTATTGAATATGACAAAGGTGATAAACTTTATGTTCCAATTTCACAAATATCTATGGTTCACAAATATATTGGTTCTGATAGCCCAAAATTATCATCTCTTGGAAGTAAAACATGGAGAAAAATTAAAGAAAAGGTTAAAAATTCAATTAAGGATATCGCTTCTGAATTATATAAACTTTATGTAGAGAGAAAAAAAGAGACTGGATTTAAATTTCCACCCGACGATGAATTACAAATAGAATTTGAAAATGACTTTATATATGAAGAAACAGAAGACCAGTTAAAAGCGATAAAAGATGTAAAAAATGACATGATGAGTGAGAAAATAATGGATAGAATTGTTTGTGGTGATTCAGGTTATGGAAAAACAGAAGTTGCGATGAGGGCTTCATTTAAATGTGTTTTAAGTGGGAAACAAGTTGTAGTCCTTGTTCCTACAACAGTTCTTGCATTACAACATTATTTAACATTCAAAGAGAGATTTTCAAAATATCCTGTTATAATTGAAATGTTATCAAGATTAGTTCCCGAAAAAAAACAGAGAGAAATAATTGAAAAACTAAAAGAAGGGAAAATTGATATAATTATAGGAACACACCGTTTATTGCAGGATGATGTTATTTTTAAAGATGTTGGGCTATTGATTATTGATGAAGAGCAAAGATTTGGTGTTTTACAAAAAGAAAAAATAAAAACAAATTTTAAAAAAATTGATGTTTTAACATTAACAGCAACTCCAATCCCAAGAACTTTAAATATGGCTTTAAGTGGACTTGTGGATATTTCATTAATTGAAACACCACCTATTGGAAGATTATCTGTTGTCACCTATGTTGGTAGATATGATGAGAATATTGTAAGAGAAGCAATTTTAAGAGAGATGGATAGAAATGGGCAGGTTTTTTATTTACACAATTATATTTATGACATAGAAAAAGTAAAAGAAAGATTGAAAAGAATTGTTCCATTTGCAAGAATTGAAATTGCTCATGGAAGAATGAAACCTGATGAAATTGCAAATGTAATGCGAAAATTTGAAGATGGTAAAATTGATGTTTTAGTTGCAACCACAATTGTTGAAAATGGTCTTGATATACCAAATGCAAATACTTTAATAGTTGATAATGCTTTAAAGTATGGACTGGCAGATTTATATCAATTAAGAGGAAGGGTTGGAAGATATAAGTGGCGTGCCTATGCTTATTTTTTGATACCACAAAATTTTCCTGTAAGTAAAAAGGCAATGGAGAGATTAAAGGCAATACAAGAATTTACCAGTCCAGGCAGTGGATATAAAATTGCATTAAAAGACCTTGAAATAAGAGGAGCAGGAAATATACTTGGGAGAGAGCAGCATGGTTTTATTGAAATGGTAGGATTTAATTTATACTGTCAGTTTTGGCAAGAAATATCCGCTTATATGAAAGGAGAAGAAATTAAAGAAGAAAGGAAAGAAGTTACTTTTTCAATACCAGAAGAATTTATCAAATCTCCTTCAATGAGATTTTATCTTTACAGAGAAATATCTAAACTAAAAACAAGAGATGAAGCCGAAGAACTAATAAATGAAATTATAGATAAATTTGGTTATATTCCAGAAAGTTTAAAACAAAATATCCTTGCTTTTGTTGAAAATGTGTTATAATCTAAAAATGGAAAGAATAGTTTTTGGACCTGTCCCTTCAAGAAGATTTGGAAGAAGTTTGGGAATAAATAATATACCTTATCTTAAAAAATGTTCTTATTCCTGTATTTATTGCCAAATAGGGAAAACATACGATTTTAGAATTGAAAGACAAGAGTTTTATAAGCCAGAAGAAATAGAAAAGCAAGTAGAGGAAGTTATTGAGAGTTTAAAAGATAAAAGAATTGATTATATAAGTTTTGTTCCTGATGGAGAACCAACTCTTGATATAAATCTCGGAAAATCAATTGATAAATTAAAAAAATTTGGTATAAAAATTGCAGTTATTACAAATTCATCATTAATATGGAGGGAAGATGTGCAAGAAGATTTAAAAAAAGCAGATTGTGTCTCTTTAAAAGTTGATGCAATAAGTCAAGATATATGGAAAAAAATAAATAGACCCTGCAAAAATTTAAATTTAAATAAAATACTTGAAGGAATAAAAATATTTTCAAATGAGTTTAAAGGAGAACTTTTGACAGAGACACTCTTTATAAAAAATATTAACGACACAGACAAAGAGATAGAAAAAATAGGTAATTTTTTAAAAGAAATAAACCCAGTTATTGCATATATTGGTTATCCTACAAGACCACCTGCAGAAAAGTATGTTGAAATTCCAGATGAAAAAAAGATTGATTTTGCTTTTATTGTTTTTAAAAATAAAAAAATAAATGTGAAAATTATTGAAAAAAGAGAAGAAAAATTTGGTTATACAGGTGATTTAATAAAAGATATTTTAAGTATAATTTCTGTCCATCCTATGAGCAGAAAAGAGATAGAAGAGTTTATAAATGAAAATAAAGGGGATGTAAAAATAATAAATAGTTTAATGGAAAAAAATGAAATAGAGGAAATTGAATACAGAGACGAAAAATACTACAGAAGAAAATTTTAAAATGGATGAAAAATATGATGTTGTTATTATAGGAGGGGGACCCGCAGGAAGTTTTTCTGCAATTTTTTCATCTCAAAGAGGTAAAAAGGTATCTTTAATTGATAAAAATAATCAAATATGTAAAAAACTTCTTTTGACAGGAAAAGGCAAATGCAATTTAACAAATATGAATGAAATGAATGAAGAATATATTTCAAAATATAGAAATGGTAAATTTCTTATTAATGTTTTCCATCAGTTTTCAAATATAGACCTTTTTAATTTTTTTGAAAATAATGGATTAAAACTTAAAATTGATACAGGCAAAAGAGTATATCCAGAAAGTGAAAATGCAGAAGATGTGGTAAAAACAATAAGAAAAATTCTTGATAATAACAAAGTAAGGATTTTTTTAAAAGAGAAGGTCATTGACATAAAAAAAGAAAAAGATTCTTTTATAATTAAAACTGATAAAAGAACTTTAATAAGTGAAAAAGTTGTTATAGCAACAGGGGGTAAAAGTTTTCCAGAAACTGGCTCTGAAGGAGATGGATTTATTTTTGCTTATAGATTTGGCCACAAAATTATAAAACCAGTTCCAGCTTTATGTGGTATTGAAATTAAGGAAAAATTTATAAAAAACTGGCAAGGTATAAATTTAAAGAATGTATGTGTGAGTGCTTTTTTAAATAATAAGAAAATTGGAGAAGAATTTGGAGAAGTTCTTTTTACACATTATGGAGTTAGTGGCCCTACAATTTTAAATTTAAGTGGTAATATCTCTGAAAATATTAATAAAGGAGAAATAAAAATCGTAATAAATTTTAAGCCTGCTTTAAATGAGGAAATACTTGATAGGCGTCTTCAAAGAGAAATAAAAGAAAATTCCAATAAAACATTAAAAAATTTATTTAAAAATTTGCTCCCTTCAGGCATCATTGTTGAATTCTTAAAATATTCTAATATAAACCATGAAAAAAGAGTAAATCAACTAACTAAAGAAGAAAGAAAAATACTTATAAGTTCTCTTTTGAATTTCAGATTAACAGTAAAAAAACCAAGACCATTTTATGATAGTATGGTAACAAGAGGAGGAGTTTGTGTTAATGAAATAAATCCAAAGACTATGGAATCAAAAATTGTAAAAGGACTTTATTTTGCAGGAGAAGTTATAGATGTAGATGGGAAAACAGGCGGATATAATTTACAAGCATGCTTTTCAACAGGTTATGTTGCAGGGATAAATATTTAATTGTAAAATAAAAAAATTTAAAAAGGAGTAAAATGGAAAATTTAATTATTATGCATGTAAATTATATGGAACAAGGGCAATCAATAGAGGAAATTTGTGAAAAAGCGGTAAAATTTGGATTTGATGGAGTTGAGTTTAGGCGTAAAATGCAAAATATGAGTGATGAGAAATATCTTGAAAAACTTGCATTTGCTGTTGAAAAATCAAAACTTAAATATGTGCTTTTTGGAAGTCCTGGACCAAATTTAATGTTGCCAGAGAAAGATAAGAGAGAAATAGAAATAGAAGAGGCAATTAATTTTTATAGAAAAGCAGCAAAATATTTTAGATTAACAGTTTGTAATACAATGACAGGTCCTTTAATTAATCTTTCATATCCATATTCACAATATGAAAAACATGGTTCAAATTATGCAAATGAAAACCATTGGAAGTGGGCTATTGAAGGGTTTAAAATTCTTGGAGACATTGCAGAAGAACTTGGTTTTTATTTTGCATTTGAAACACATATGGGTTATTTACATGATACTGTTTTAAGTTCAAAAAAACTCGTTGATTTAATTGATAAAAAACATGTGGGAATTAATCTTGATTATGGAAATATAATATGTTTTAAAGATCCCCCTTCTTTAGAGGAAGTAATAAAAATCTGCGATAATAAATTATATTATGTTCATTTTAAAAATTTGTTTAAAGTCAATGGAATTGAATATGGCAATATTATACCCTGCGCTCTTGAAGAAGGAATTATAAATCACAGAGAATTTTTAAAACTTCTTAAAAAAATAAATTATAAAGGTCCAATCTGTATAGAATCGCCTAGGAATGGAGACAGAGAATATTTCGCTAAGCAGGATATATCATATTTAAAATCAATTCTTAGTGAAATATAAGATTAAAAGGCATATTTTTTAAGATATTGCATAAATAAAAGAAGGATCAAAATAATTAGAATAAAGAAAATTACTATTACAAGTAAAATTTTCCATGGAAAAGAGGGATATTCTTTCTTATATTTTTTTTCATAATATTCACCTACAATCCTTGCTATCTCTTCAGGACTTTTCCCTTTTAACTTTTCCTTCCATTCAGGGGTGTTGAAATCTATCATCATAAATATTATACCATCTTATTTTTAAAACTTTAAATTTGACTTAAAATTAAAATAAAAATTAAAATATAAGCATGAAAAAAAGTCCATATTTGAAAAAAGGGGGACCAGTGAAAAAAATTTTTATATTGTTTATTTTTTCATTTTCCTTAATTTTTTCTCAATTTTCCTTCTCTCCTGAAATTGAAGATGTTCTTAATAAAATGGAAAATGTTTTTAAAGACAAAATAATAGAAATAAACGTGGATTGCTCAACAAACTTTAAGGGATTATCAACTTTAATTAATTCAAATATTATTACTGATTTAAAAACTGGGAAATTTTGTTTAGAAATAGGGGAAATGGGTAAAATGGTATATGATGGAGAAAATATATGGAAATATGATAAAGTAAAAAATACATATAGTAAAATGCCTTATGCAAAAGAAATAAGGCAAATTTTGGTTTTATCGGGTTTTATTCCATCAAAAAAAGAAGAAATAATAGGTCTATTTACTAAAGTTGATTCAGCAACAATTGAAAATGTTGAATTTGAAGGCAAAAAAAGTTGTTTGATAAAAATTAATGGTAAGAATGTTTTAAATAATGATATTAGTTTATCTTTATGGATATCTTCAGAAAATTATATCCCAATTCAATATAATATAAGTTTTTCATTAAAAGAATCCCCTGAACCAATAGTTACCAAGTATATAATTAAAAGTTTAAAAATAGACCCTCAAATTCCAAAGGATATATTTGTATTTAAACCACCACAAGGAGCAAAAGAATTTACACTTTCTGAAGGAATTTCAAAAACTGAAAGTTTTGAAGGGAAAAAAGCTCCTGACTTTACTTTAAATTCACTAAAAGGAGAAAAAATTACCCTTTCCTCACTCAAAGGAAAAGTTGTAATTATAGATTTCTGGGCAAGTTGGTGTGGTCCATGTAGAGAAGAATTAAAAATTCTACAGAAACTCCATGATGAATATAAAGATAAGGGGGTAATAATAATATGTATAAATTCAAATGAAGAGAGAAAAAAAGTTGAGGACTTTATAAATAAAAATAATTATAGTTTTAAAGTCCTTTTAGATTCTGATGGTAAAGTGAGTGATAATTATAAAGTTATCTCCATTCCAAGGATTTTAGTGATTAATAAAGAAGGAATTGTTGTTAAGGACATTACAGGATATTCTTCTGAAAGTGAAAAAATTTTAAAAGAAGAAATTGAAAAAATTAAATGAGGGGCAAATGAAGAAAAATTTATTGATTTTTTTATTAATTGTTAGTTTTTTATCTGCTCAAAGTAAAAAAGAAGTTAAACTTACAATTTATAATCAGAATTTTGCAGTATGCGATGAAATAAGACAAATTGAAATTCTTTCTGGAAAAAATGAATTGAGTTTTACAGATATTCCAAAATTTATTGAACCAACAAGTATACAGTTTTTAATTTTGTCACCAACAACAAAATATTATGTTTTTGAACAATCTTTCAATTATGATGTTTATACATCTGACAAATTATTTGCAAAAAAAATTGGAGAAAAAATAAGTATTATAACAAAAGAAAAACAGTTTTATTCAGGCATTTTACTTTTTTATGATTCTGGAAATATAGGAATAGAAACGAAAGATAAAATAGTCGTTTTAAATAAGGAAAATATAAGAGAAGTAAGTTTTGAAAAGGTAAGTTCATTCACATATAAGCCACAATTAAAATTTCTAATTTTTAATGAAAAAAAGGATATTTACAAAATTCTTCTTAAATATACAACTTCAAATATTAACTGGAAAGCAGATTATGTTGGGAATTTTGATGAAGAAAATTCAATTTTAAATTTAGTTGGTTTTATAACAGTTGATAATAAATGTGGTATTGATTATGAGAATGCATCAATTGAACTTATTGCAGGTGAAGTTAAAAAATTTATTGAATATGAGAGATTATCCAATAGAAAAACATTTGGAGTTACTGCTGGATCTTTCAAAGTAGCAGAAGGCCCTCCTTCTTTTGAGGAAAGTCCTGTTTTTGAATATCATAGATATACACTTAAAGGAAAAGCAGACATTAAGGATGGTGAAATAAAACAGATAAATTTCTATAATAAAAATGATATAAAGGTAGAGAAAAAATATGTATATGATGGAGCAATCACAAGATATTACCATTATGAAAATTGGAGAAATCTTGGGTATAATGATAAAGTTGAAATTTATATTGAATTTAAAAATGACGAAGAAGTACTTCCTGCAGGAAAAATAAGAATATTTAAAAACGAAAAAAATCAAAGTATTTTTATTGGAGAAAACAGAATTCCACATACACCAATAGGAGAAAAAGTTAAACTTTCACTTGGCAATGTTTTTGATATTAAAGGAGAAAGGAAGATTGCTGCACATGAAAGAATAAGTCAACAGGTTTATAAGGATACTTATGAAATAAAGATTAAAAATTTTAAGAAAAAGGATGTAGTAGTTGAAGTTATTGAACATTTATATGGAACATGGGAAATAACTGAAAAAACACATGATTATATAAAAGAAGATGCATATACAATAAAATTTCCAGTAAAAATTAAAGGCAATGGAGAAGAAACAGTAAAATACACAGTGATAACAAGATTTTAAAGGAGAAAAAAATGAAAAAAGTTTTTATTTTTTTACTCTCAATTTTTTCCTTATCTATTGCAAGAACTAAACTTGTTGCTCTTCCTGAAAGAGAAATTTCATATATAAGGTTTGATGCTCCAAATACTGCTTTTGTTGAAGAAGAAAGAACTTTGACTTTGCAGAAAGGTATAAATCAGGTAGATTTTTCATGGAAAGGTGTAAACATTGACCAGGACTCAATAACTCTTACTTTTATTACAAATCCTGATAAATTAAAATTGATAAATTTAAGTTATCCGCCAGAGGGGAATTCTCTTGTTTGGGAAATATATAGTCCTGAAGGAGGAGAAGAAAAAATAAGAATATCATATTTACTCTCAAATATTGACTGTATTTACACTTATAAAATAGTTGTTGATAAAAATGAAGAAAACATCAATTTTTCATCCTACCTTATAATAAGAAATTTCTCTGGTGAAGATTTTGAAAAAGGAATTTTTACTCCTGAATTTGGAAAAACATTTGAAACATCAACAAAAAATGAGGAAACAAAACAGATATTAATTTATCAGAAAGACGGAATTAAATTTGAAAAAATATTTGTTTTTGATGCTTCAAAGATGATATGGGACCCAGAAAGAGTAAAAGAAAATGTAGGGATTCCTGTATATTTTGAAATAAAAAATTTAAAAGAAAGTGGTCTTGGTGAATTTCCTTTACTTACTGGAAAAACAAGAATGTTTCAAATTGATAAATCAGATAGTTTCATTTTTCTTGGAGAGGATAATCTGAAATATACACCTATTGGAGATAGTTTCCGTCTTTATTTTGGAGATAGCAGAGATATAATTGTAAAGCAGAAAAAAATGAAAGAAACAAGAATAAATGTGAGGAAAAATAATTTGGGAAATATAGTACTTTATGATACAGATGAAGTTATTAGGATTGAAATTGAAAATTTTAGAGATAGACCAGCAAAAATAGAAATACTTGAGAATATACCTGATGAATGGGATATGGAAGAAAGTACCCATAAATATGAAAAAATTGATTCAAATAATATAAAATTTGTGATTGATTTAAAACCAAAAAGCAAAGAGATTGTTGAGTTTCATTATCATAGGAGGAATTTAAGAAAAAAAGAAATAGTTAATTTTTCATCACCCATTAAAGGGGAAATAATTGAAACTCTACCATTTAAAGGAGAGTAAAATGAAGAAACTATTTATTTTTTTTATTTTGTTAATTTTTAACCTTTTTGCAAAGATTGACCTTGTCACTTTACCTTCAAGAGAAAAAGTTCAATTAACAATTTATAATTCTGCCGATTTAACACTTGTAAGGGATGAAAGGATTTTGACACTTAAAAAAGGAGAAAATAGTTTACAGTTCTCATGGGCAAATACACTTATTGACCCTACATCACTTGAACTAATACCAAAACAGGATATTACTTCAATAAATATATCTCAACTAATATTCCCTCCAAGAGTTAATGAACTTGGAATATGGAAAATTGATTCAAAAATATCTAAAAAAATCCCTTTTGAAATTTCATATTTTACATCTGGAATTTCTTGGGAAGCATTTTATATTGGGACTTTATCAAGCGATGAAAAGAGTATGGAATTGAAAGTATATGTAAAAGTAATAAATAATAGTGGTGAGGATTATGAGAATGCATCAGTTCGCCTTGTTGTTGGGAAAATAAATCTTCTTGAAATGATAAAGGACCTTGCAAGAAGATTTCCACCTTATGGGACTCCTGGAATTATAACACCTGCTCCAATGGTTTATGAAGAAAAAGCGGAAATGGTAAGAGCAGCAAAAATACTTCTTGCAGAAGCAAAAGGAAAGGAAATTATTAAGGAAGGCGTTTCTGAATATTTTCTATATACAATTGAAGGAAAAGAAAACTTGCCAAATAAATGGATAAAAAGATTACTTTCATTTTCACAAAAAGATATTCCTGTTGAGTACTTTTATAAATATGAGGAAGAAAGATATGGAAAAAGTGTAAGAAGATTTATTAAATTTGCAAATGACCAGATTCATAAACTTGGGAAAGAACCACTTCCTGATGGGTTGATAAAAATTTTTAAATATATAAATAAAGAAGGAAATTTATCTTATATTGGGTCAGATAGGACAAAATATATTCCAATTGGAGAAAAGGTTGAACTTGATCTTGGAGAAAGTAAAGAATTGAAAATAGATATTAAATTAATGGATACAAAAACAAAAAATTATATGTTTAATAAAGACGGAAATATTTCTGGCTGGGAAGAGGAAAAAATATATAAGATAAAGATTACAAATTACAAAAATTTACCTGTTAAGGTAGAGATAAAAAGAAATTTCCCACATCAATACTGGAAAATTGAAGTTGATAAAAATATTCAATGGGAAAAATATGATTTGGTAAGTGTAAAATTCACATTAAATCTTTCTTCTCTTGAAACAAGAGAATTCACATATAAAATAAATCTTTTTGAAGGAGACAGAAGATATTAAGTTCTTTTTTCTTTTGCCTTTATTTTTTCCCAATTTTCAATTACTTCCTTTTCATCCTTTACTTTTTTATTCCCAAAGACATGTGGATGCCTTCTTATCATTTTTCTACATAAATCATTAATAACATCTTCTATTGTAAATATATTTTTTTCCTTCAAAATTTGAGAATGAAAAATAACCTGCCATAATATATCTCCAAGTTCTTCCTTCATTCCTTTATAATCCTTATTTTTAAGTGCCTGACTAAATTCTTTTACTTCTTCTTTTAAATATTTCAAAATGCTTTCATTTGTTTGTTTTTTATCCCAAGGACATTTTTCTCTTATCTCTTCCATAATTTTCAAAAGGTCTTTAAAATTATATTTTCTTTTCATATCATTCAACCCATATATTTTGGAAACTCAACCACTGTGTTGGATATTTCAATATCACTTTTTCTATTATTTTAACACTTTGATTTAATAAAAAATCTATTTTTTCCTCTTCGTTTAAGTTTTCAGGAGGATATTCAATTTTTTCAAAAAAAAGTTTATATTTGTTATTTTCCCTTACAAGGAAACCAGAAATAAATTCTGTTTTTAGTTTAACTGCAAGGGTTGCTGGACCTCTTGGAAAAATGGCTTTTTTACCCATAAAGTCAACAACCACTCCTTTTTCAGTAAAAACTCTATCCCCAAGTATTGCAAGAATTTTGTTTTCTTTTTTAAATTTTATAAAATCCTTTGGATTTGAACCTGTAAAAATTACTTCCACACCTTTACTTTCTCTTATCCTTTTGTAAATTTCTGTAATCTTTGGTGTTATATATGGAATCACAACTGCACTTATTTTATACCCTAATATGGAAGTAATAACTCCTGCAAGTTCCCAATTACCAATATGTGCTGTTAAAGCAATGACTCCTTTCCCTTTTTTTAATGCAGAATCAAGTATTTCAATATTTTCAACTATCACCTTTTTTTTAACCTTTTCATAATTTAGTTTTGGAATTGTAAAAAATTCGGTCATATATTTACCAAAATTGATATAGACTTCTTTCACATATTTTGCTAGTTCCCTCTCAGTAAAATTTCTTTTTTCTTTAAATTCAAATATTATTTTAAGATTTTTTTTCATTATTTTTCTTAAATTTGGAGTAAAAAAATATCTCAATTGGGTCAAAATGTAGGAAATAATATAACAGATTTTTTCAGGAAAATATTTTCCGATAAAGGAAAAAATTATATATGTTATTTCATAAAAAATCCTTATAATTCCTTCCTCCCTTCAATTGCCTTTTTTAATGTTTGACTATCTATATATTCAAGTTCACTCCCAATAGGAACTCCAATTGCTAATTTTGAAATTTTTATTCCTGTATTTTTTAATATTTCTGAAATATAAGTTGCGGTATTTTCTCCTTCAACTGTTGGATTTGTTGCTATAATAATTTCTTCAACTTTTTCATTTTTAACCCTTTCTATAAGTTGTTTTATTTTTAATTGCTCTGGTTTTACATTGTCAAGCAAAGAAATCCTTCCCCACAAAACATGGTACCTACCTTTAAAATTTGTTTTTTCAATTGAAATTAAATCTTTAACTTCTTCTACAACACATATTATGTTTTCTCTCTTATTATCCAAGCATATATTACAATATTCCTTTTCTGCAAAATTAAAACATCTTTTACATAATTTCACCTGATTTTTAAGAGAAATTATTGTCTGTCCAAGAGAGATAACATTTTCATCTTTTTCTCCTATTAAATAATAAACAATCCTTTCAGCACTTTTAGGACCAATTCCTGGGAGTTTTTCAAGTTTTTCTATTAGTTTCTCAATAATTTCTGGATATATTCCCATATTAAAATGGAAAACCTATAGTAGATTTTATTTCTTGAGCAATAATCTTTTCCATTTCTCTATACGCTTCATCAAATGTTTTCTTTATAAGTTTTTCAATATAATTTTTATTTTCAGGCTTAAGTATTTTCTCGTCAATTTCTATATTTAAAATCTCCATTTTCCCATTTATTTTAAGTTTTATTTCATTATTTTTTGATGCAACCTCTACCACTTTTGAAGAAAGAAGTTTTTGAAATTGGGAGGCTTGCTGCCTTAATTGAGATAACTGCTTCAAATTATCAAATATACCCATTTATTCCTCCATTTTAATTATTTCACCATTGAAAAATTTTATAATTTTTTTAACCTCTGGATTTTCAAGAATTGATTCGCTATTGTTATTTAAAATAGGTATTATTTTATAATTTTTCCCGGTATAGTTAAAAATTATCTTTTCTATTTTCATTTTATTAATGGGCTTTTCAACTATTGATTTGTGGAAAGTGAATTTTTTATCAAAAGAAATATAAATATTTTCTCCTTCTATTTTCTCAAGTTTTCCCTCTCTTAATGCTGCTTCTAAAGTAGGTTTTGTTTTTTTAATTTCTTTTAAAATCTCCTTCCAATCAAATTCCTTATATTCCTTTTTTTCTTCAACAATTTCTTCTTCAACAGCATCAAAAATTGTTTCAATCGTTTCTTTTTCAGAAATTCTCTTAATATCTTCTAAAACTTCTGTTTCTTCTATTTCTTTTCCCCACAATTGAATCAGTTTTAAAAGTAAAATTTCGCACATTAAAATTGGTTCTCTTTCTCTTCTAATCCTATCTTTATATTCAATAATCCAATTTATTCCTTCAAATATCTTTTCCATTTCAATATCTTTATAAATCCTTAAAAAATCATCCCCCAATTCAACATTCTCAATATCAAGTTTCTTTTTTATCAAATCTTTTAATTTTCTAATCATACATTCAAGAATCAAAGCAAGGTCTTTACCTTCTGAAACAAGTTTATGGAAAATGCCAATAGATTCTATATAATTTTTCTTTCTTATATTTTTCAATAAATTTTCTATACTTTCACTTTCGGGAAAACCAAGTAAATTTCTTATATCCTCAAACTTTATTCTTCCTTCAGAAAATATACTAACTTGTTCAAGCAAACTTATAGCATCTCTTAGAGAACCTTCACAAAAATGGTATATTTCTTCTACTGCTTTTTCATCTATTTCAATTTTTTCTTTTTGACATATTTCAAAAATCTTTTTTTTAACCTCATCAATTTTTAATGGTTTCAAATTAAATCTTTGACACCTTGAAATTATGGTTGGAGGAATTTTTTCTGGAGCAGTAGTTGCAAAGAAAAATTTAATATAAGGAGGGGGTTCCTCAAGAGTTTTTAATAAAGCATTAAATGCTTCTTGTGTTAACATATGGACTTCATCAATAATATAAATTTTAAACCTTGATTTTGCTGGTAATAAATTAACATTTTCTTTTATATTTCTTATTTCATCTATCCCTCTGTTAGAAGCACCGTCAATTTCAAGGACATCAAAGGAAGAACTATTTGTAATTTCTATACAATTATCACATTTATTACAAGGAATAGAAATAGGTCCATTAACACAATTAAGACATTTTGCAAATATTCTTGCAATTGTTGTTTTCCCAACCCCTCTTGGACCTGAAAAAATGTATGCATGAGCAACTTTTTTTGTTTCAATTGCCTTTTTTAAAACTTCTATTATTTCTTGCTGTCCACAAACTTCTTCAAATGTTTGTGGTCTATATTTCCTTGCAAAAACAGTATACATTTTAACCTCTTATAATTTTTAAAAGACTTCTTTTTCAAATATTTATTTCAGCGGAGGGGGTGGGATTCGAACCCACGATTCGCCAGAGGCGAATACACGCTTTCCAAGCGTGCGCACTCGACCACTATGCGACCCCTCCTTTTAATTTTTCTTCCTCTTTTTTAAAAGAAATTGTTGCAGGGAATTGATAACCTGCTTTAATTCTTTTATAAAATAATTTTTTTGCGAGACGGTTTAATTGGTGATAACTAATTTTACCCTCTTCAAATAACTTTAATTGTCTTTTTGCTTTTTCCCTTTTTTTATGATAGATTTTCCTCAATTCTTCTTTTAATTTTCCCATAAAAACCTCCTCCTTCTATTTTAAATTATATTTTTTAACTCGTAATAAGTCAATAAAATAAAGAACCTATTTGAGTTTAAATTGGATTGTTATTTATGACTTCTGAAATCAAAAGTAAGTTCTTTTGCCATCTATCTTTTGGTATATCCTCTGTAATTCCAATTATTAATCTATAATCTTTTCTTGAAATTTCAATATATTTTAATGTAGTTTCTTTAATTTTTTCATCACTTGATAAGTGTAATGAGGATGGGAAATTTATCCACAAAATCTTATCCTTCCATATATTATATGCTTCCTCAAATTCCATATCAGTATCAGGAAAAGGAGAAAATGCCTCTATATAGTCAATCGGTGAATCTGCAATTAAATCAGCCCAGACCTTATTATTTCCATCAAGATGAGGTCCAAATATTTTCCCTTTTTTATGCAGAATTTCTCCTGCCTCATAATATAAAGGCAATACATATTTTTCAAATCTTACTCTTCCCATTACATCACCTGTTTCATTGCCACCAAAATTAAAAGCGTAACAAGGAGAATCAGAAATCAAAACATAAATTTCTCTTAATCTTTCTACCATTGCATTATATAATTTTTCTATTTCATCTCTTCTTTCAGCCCATTCTTCTGAAAATTTTTCAATACCCATAAAATGAACCATGATTTCATGTAATGGTGTTAAAGCAATGTTACCCCTAAGAAAAACGTCATTTCCACATTCTTTTTCCATTTGAATAAATTTCTCATAATCTGGGATATATCTTGCATTCTTTACCATATATAAAATTTTTTTATAATCATCTGGTGTTTTAAATAAATAAGTAACCCTCCAACTGGTAAAATCATCTGTTAATGATGTTTTTCTTCTTGTTGTTTCAAGTTGTCCTAAAGGTGTATCAATTAATGTCTTTGTGTATTCAATACCATTTTCTGTGTAAGTAATTGTTTTAAAAGATATATCAGGATAAACAACTTTATAAACACTTATCCTCTTAACAATACATAAACCATTATTTCTTAAAATTCTTTCAATTGTGCATTGTGGTAATTTATTTTCATATATTGTAAATGGAATTTTATCTGGCTTTTTTCTTTTAAGTACTGCTTCAACTCTCTCCCTTGGTTCCATTTGAAAATATCTCTTCTAAATAACCTTTACAATCCTCAATGTTTTCAAATTTTTTCTCTGTAATTTTTGAAATAATATCAATTAATTTTTGCTCCACACCTTCATAAATTGCTACATAAGGGTACTCATCTTTTAACAAGTTTAAAATATATTTCAGTGAATCCTTACCAATTTTTATTACTGCTTCTTTAACCTCCTTACTTATTTTTGTCCACTTTCCATATCCATCACATTTTAGCCATACAACTGAATCATCATCTAATAAAGTTAAAATAATAGGGATACAACTTTTTAATTTTTTCTCACCTATATTATAAATCCCTACAACTACTTCTTCTTTATTTTCAGAAAATATTTTTTTCCATTCATTATAAATTAATTCATATTCATTCTTTTTTGCCTCAGCAAAAGAAATTACTGAAAATAACCCAAAAATGAAAAAAATAATTTTCTTCATATTTTTTATTTTATTTCTAACTTTATTAAAAGTCAATTTTTACTTGACAAAAAATAAAATGTATTATTTAATAACATAAAAAGGTAAAAAATGGTATATTTTGGTGAATATTGGGGTAAAATTGACAAACAGGGTAGGATAGTAATTCCATCCAAATTAAGAGAATTATTAAAAAAAGAAGGTGAGAGTGTTTATATTTCAAAAGGAATTGAAAAATGTTTATTTATCTTTTCAGAAAAAACATTTGAACATCAGGGAGAAAAAATAAATGAATTATCATTTGCAAAAGGAAATTCAAGAATATTCACAAGATTATTTTATGCTAATTCTTTTAAAGAAAAGATAGATAAACAAGGAAGAATTTTAATCCCTTCTCAACTTATTGAATATGCAGAAATAAAAGAAATTGTAGTTATAATTGGTGCAGGTAAAAGAATTGAAGTTTGGAATGAAATAGAATGGAGAAATTTTAATAAAAAATATTTTCCTTCATTTGGTGAAATATCAGAAAAAATTTATGAATGACGACCATTATCCTGTTTTAAAAGAAGAGGTTAAGGAATGGATAAATTTAAAAGAAAATGGAATATATGTGGATTGCACAGTGGGAACAGGAGGACATGCTAAATATTTGCTCTCCTGTATGAAAAATATTTTTCTCATTGGATTAGATAAGGACGAAAAAATGATAGAGATTGCAAGGGAAAATTTAAAAGAATTTAAAAATTTTAAATTGATTAAAGGGGGATTTGAAAATATTAAAGAAATTATTGAAAATGAGAATATTGGTAAGGTAGATGGGATTTTATTTGATCTTGGTTTTTCAAAATTGCAGGTTAAAGACCCTAACAAAGGATTTAGTTTTCAAATTGAGGGACCACTTGATATGAGATATGATAAAAATTCAAATTTGAAAGCATATGATATTTTAAACTTCTGGGGGAAAAAAGATTTGCTTTATATATTTAAAAATTATGGAGAGATAACTAATTGCGAAAAAATAGTTAACGAAATTATTGAGAGAAGAAAAAAGAAAAAATTTGAAACAACAAAAGAATTTGCTGATTTTATATCCGAAAATTTTAAAGAAAGAAAAAAAATACATCCTGCAACAAGATTTTTTCTCGCATTAAGAATCGCAGTTAATGATGAATTAAATTGTTTAAAAAAGGGGCTTGAAAATTCACTATCAATTTTAAAAAATGGAGGTAGAATTCTCGTTATAAGTTTTAATTCACTTGAAGACAGAATTGTTAAGAATTTTTTTAGAGAAAAAAAAGAGATAAAAGTTCTTACAAAAAAACCAATTATCCCTACTGAAGAAGAAATTAAAAAAAATCCATTAAGCAGAAGTGCAAAATTAAGGGTTGGTGAGAAAAATGAAGAAAACTTTTCATAATGTAAATTTTAAAAATTTAATATTTATTTCAATAACTGGCCTTTATTTAGTTATATATGTTTTTCTTTATTTAAAAATTATCTATTTAGGATATGCGATTGAAAAAATTAAAGAGGAATATGAAACCCTAAATTTATTAAATAAAAATTATACTCTTCAACTATTAGAACTTACTACCCCTGAAAATTTAGAAAAAATTGCAAATGTTAAAAGTATTGAACTGGAAAACCCAATTGATTGGTGTTTTTTAGAGATAAGGAATGAAAATGAAAAAATTGAAACTAAAATTCTTGAGGCAGGAACAAAATAAAAATATTTTTGAATATAGAATAAAATGGACAGAAAGAATTTTTTTCTTTATTTTATGTGGAATATCTATTAAACTTTTTTATTTACAAGTAATAAATCAATATAAATATATAAAAATAGGTAAAACCCAATACCAAAAAATAATTGTTCCTGCCGAAAGGGGTAAAATTTTTGACAGAAATGGTAAATTACTCGCTTTTAATCTTCCAAACTACAATATTTACTTTGATACATGGACAATAAATTATTTAAAGAAAAAAGAACCAGAATATCTTGAAAAATTAAAAAATTATTTATCAGAAATACTTAAAATGGATATAAAGCAAATAGAAGAAAAAATGAATCAATCTTATTCTTTAATTAAGAAAAATATTGATTATGAGGAGTATAAAAAAATAAAAGAATTACAACTTAAAGGCATTTATTTTAAAAAAGGTTATAGAAGAGTTTATCCTTTTGGAAAACATGCATGCCACATTATTGGTTATACAGATATAGATGGAAATGGACAGGAAGGGGTTGAATATTTCTATAATTCATTTTTAAAAGGCGAAGATGGTTTATATCTCGTACTGAAAGATGGTCTTGGAAATTTAGTATACTCTATAAGAAAAATTCTTATTGAGGAAAAAAAGGGAAAAGATATTGTTTTGACAATTGACTCAAATATTCAGTTTTTTGTAGAGGAAGAAATAGAAAAATGGTATAAAAAATTTACTCCACAAAATATTTCTGTTATAGTTATGGATACAGAAAATGGAGAGATACTTGCTCTTGCTAATTATCCTAATTATAATCCTAATGAAAGACCTTCAAAAATGGAGTTTAATATAATTAGGAATAAATGTGTTACAGATTTATTTGAACCTGGTTCCATTTTTAAAATTGTTACAGCCGCTGCTGCAATTGAAGAAAACTTATTTAATCCTTCTTCATTAATAATGTGTGAATATGGGAAATGGTTTGTTAGGTCTCACTGGTTACACGATGTTCACCCATATGGTCTTTTAACATTTGCAGAAGTAGTAGAAAAATCAAGTAATATTGGAACAGTAAAAATAGCAATGGCTCTTGGAGAAGAAAAACTATATCAATACTGCAAAAAATTTCGTTTTGGAGAAAAAACAGGTATTGACCTTCCAGGAGAAACTTCAGGAATTTTTAGACCAATTGAAAAATGGTCATCATATTCTATAACTGCAATTCCTATTGGTCAGGAAGTAGCAGTAAATTCTGTCCAGAGTATAAGAGCAATTTCTGTTTTTGCAAATAATGGATATCTTGTAAGACCTCATGTAATAAAAGAGATAAGGGATAAAGAAACAATTGAAATAATAAATTATAAAAATGAAAAAGAACAAATCCTTTCACCTTCAACAGTCCGAATAATGAGAGATATTTTAAAAAGAGTTGTTGGACCTGGTGGTACTGCACCATCTGCAGGAATTGAAGGTTATAATATATATGGAAAAACTGGAACTGCACAGAAAGCAATTGAAGGTAAATATATCAAAGGTAAATACGTTTCATCTTTTGTTGGTTTTTTATTGAGTGATAAGAAAAATATTGCCATTTCAGTAAATATTGATGAACCACAAGGTGCTTATTATGGAGGGGTTGTTGCTGCACCACTTTTTAGAAATATCCTTTTAAGAATTATAAATTATTATCAGATACCGCCT